>Ga0302303_10000253_pt1 | contig 49984 bp, 49 predicted proteins | sample III_Palsa_E2_1_FD_194542 | JGI IMG/M metagenome (GOLD analysis project Ga0302303, IMG submission 194542) | Peat permafrost microbial communities from Stordalen Mire near Abisko, Sweden - III_Palsa_E2_1 | ecosystem: Environmental > Terrestrial > Soil > Palsa > Peat permafrost | place: Sweden...
CAAGAAAGATATTAGATTAAATGATAATTTAATTAGATTAATTATTGTTTATCTCCTTACATAGTAAGGCAATCTTATAATAGTAATTTTGTCAGTAAAACAATATTTCTTGGTGAATTAAGACAATCAACATATGGAATATATTGGAAATTAAATACTTCATATAAATGGAAAAAACTTCAAAAATACAAAAATTTATATGGATGTAATAATTATTGGACTTTATCTCTACCGGATTATTTATCATATTAAATATTTATTTGATCATAATAAATAAGTATTTAATAATTATAAAAATTAATAATATCTAATAATAATGAATAAACCTAAATTTTTCTACTCTAGAAATTGTCAATTATGTCAGTATCTAGCAGAAAATATCAATATTAATTGGGGTGATTGGTTCGATATGATCAATATAGATACAAAAATGATTAGAGATAAAATCAATAAATCGAAAAATGTTAAAATATATAAAGTTCCATGTATTTTAGTAACCCAAGTAAATGAACAGAATAAAACAGTAATTAATAAGTATGAAGGAGAAATTGTGAAAAAATGGATCATTGAAAATATACTTAAACCTCTTTCACAAAACGGAAAACAAATTCCAAAAGAAAATGAAAAGACTGAAAAGAAAGAAAATGAAAAGAAAGAAAATAAAGAAAATAAAATAGACAATGGAAAAATTAAACTTAAAATAAAAAGACCTTTAAGTAAAAATGAAGATGTTAAAAAAGAAGAAGTGAAAGAAGTTAAGAAACCATTAAAATCCAATTTGAAGAAAACAGTAAAATTTGATGATGATAAAAATGAAACCAAAGTTTTTGAAGAACCGAAATTTATTGATGAAACTGAATTGTCTAGATTTAAAAAATCTACATTAAAACAGAGATTAGAACCTATAGAAGAACAAGAAGAAATAGAACCATTAGATATTTCGAAAGAAAATAAAATAGAAGTAATAGAAAAAACTGAGGTGACGGAAAATCCGTATATTCAAAATAAAAAAGATGTAAAGGGAACTAGTGCTGTATTATTAATGGCAAAAAAAATGATGGCAGAAAGAAATGAAAATTTAGAAGAAGAAAATAATTCAAAGTTAGATTCAAATAAAGAGAAAAATGAAATTGAAGAATAAAAACGATTTAAAAATGATATTTAAATAATAATAACATTATTATTTATTGAATGAATGAAATAGTTAAAGAGAGAAATAAGAAATATATGAAAAAATTGAACATATATTCTGTTTTATATAGGGTAAGATCAAAATATGTTGTTAATATTATTAAAAGATATACATTACCTGAAATTGTAATAAATATTGATGATAAATATGAAGAATTTTATGAAAGAATATATGGAATTAATCAATTACATTACTGTCAATTTAAAAATGATCGTATATTAGGAAATATGATACAAAAAACAATATATAAAAATGGAAAAATGAAATTAGGTAAATATTATTATTATTATTACAAGTCAACTTCAATTCTAAAAGAAAATAAGTCAAATATAGAAGAATGTATAAATGAAAAGTCTTTATATAAATTGATAAAATATGGAGAAAATAATGGAAAAAATAATATTTTATATACAAAAATATATTGTTCGCCATTTATATCTAAATCTTTAGGTTTAAAAAGAAAAGTGAAAGAAAAATATTCTTTTGATGAAGATAATCTATTACATGGAGAACATTATGAATATAATCAAAATACAAATGAAAATATTTTAACTGTTTATAATCATGGAATTCCTATAAATACAAATATTTATTAACAGAGTCGTTTTATTATTAAAAAAAACTGATATTTTATTTCATATATATTTATTAATGAAATAATTAATAAAATATTTAAAATGTTATCAAAATTATTTATGACATCGTTAATAGATAATAAAGAAGATAAAATTAGAGATTATTTATATGGATTAACATGTTTTACATTAACAAATAAAGAAATAACAAGAGAAAAATTAAAAAATAAGATATATAAATTAAAGAGAAAATTGAAAATGGAATATCATTAATAATTATAGATCCAGATGGACAAAAAAGAAATGAAGATATTATGAAAGTAAATTATGAAAATATGAAAAAAAGTATAAATGATAAGACATTTGTATTTGGGCATGGATTTGTAATAGCAAGTCGATTGTTAAATATTAATGTTTGGGATGAATAATTTTTTAATTTATATTAATTATATATAATTAATATAATAATGGATTTGTCTGAAGATAAATTAGAAACTAGAGATATACCATCATTTTTTGATCAAAGTAATCTAAAAACTAGAGAAAGAAAATCGTTATTTGATCAAAGTAATTTAAAAACTAGAGAAAGAAAATCGTTATTTGATCAAAGTAATCTTAAAACTAGAGAAAGAAAATCGTTATTCAATGAAGATGATCTAGAAACTAGAGAAAATATCGGATTTCAAAATCAAAGTAATATTAAAACAAGAGAAAATAAAATAGAAGAACCTGAAACACAAGATCTAGAAGAGCCAGAGACAAAAGAAATAACAAAAGAACAGTTAGAACATCTTAAAAAATATGAATATAAAGAACAAGATAGACAAAGAGATTTCCTATATAAAAAACAAGAACAACAAAAAGAATTAGAATCTATAAAAAATCAAATTGAAATATTCAAAGAAGAAAAAAAAATAGTAGAAAAAAGGGGTAAATGTGATTCTATAAAGGGGTTTGAACAAATAATAGAAGATTATAAAAATAAAAAAATAATTGGAGATTTTTATCCATATCAACTTATTAATAAATTATCTTGTTATTTTCAAACTCATGTTGAATTATCAAGTCAAATAAATTCAAATATAACTGAATTAAAAACAATAGCAGAAGGAGTTCAAGGAAAAATTTATACTGCTGTATTTAAAAATATAAGAGATGCGATTGTTTTAAAACAATCAAAAAGAGATAATGATAATGAAATTATACATGAATTTTTTGTAGCATTAGTTGCTTTAAATAGATTAAGAGAATTAATACCTAATTTTATGTATATATATGGAACATTTCATTGTGGTGATCCAAAAGAAGGGAAAGGTTGGTGTGATCAAAAAACAGAAAATCAAAAGACGTTTTTGATATGTGAAAAAATAAGTGGTAAACTTTTACCAAATTCTTTATTTAATTGTAATATAGAACAATTTTTATCATATTTATTACAAATTGTTGGAGCCTTACAAATAGCAGAAGAACAATTTAGTTTTACTCATTATGATCTTCATGGTGGAAATATTATATTAAGAGATCATACACTTCCTTATTTTTATATCAAATATCAAGATATATTTATTAAAACAGATAAAATAGCAACAATTATAGATTATGGGTTATCATCTATAAAAGTAAATGGTAAATGGTATGGGTTATCATCATATTCACGTGAAAAACTACTTCATCATAAATATAATACGTTAAATCCAGATTTTGATCTTTTTAAAGTTATTGGTGGATCATATGTATATTCAACCAGTTATAAAAATAAAAATATATCTGAATTTACCAGAATGATCTTATTAGAGTATTTCAATGTCGATACTAATAATAAACCCGAATTTGATAAAGTATTAAAAACTGGATTTAATTGGCCAAAAGAAGGAAGAAGTATGGGAACTTTTTTAAATTATATAGGAACTAATAAAGCCATAAAACCAATTTTAGATAAAATATTAATTAGACAATTACCAGAATCTGAAAAGACCAAAATTTTATGTTTATCCGATATTTGTCTAACAAAAATCTAAATTATTTTATTTTTTGATCATTCATTTTAAATTTATAAATTATTTATTTTTAAAAATATTAAAATATTTTAACTTTTGATCAATTTAATTTAATTTTTTAATTTTAAATTATTAAACTTGTTTAACTTTACTAATTTTATTTAATTATTTATTTATTTTGATCAAAAGTTAAATTTAATTTTTTAAAGTTTGATCATTTTAATTTTTAAATTGTTATTTCATTTTAAATTGTTAAACTTTTAACTTTTAACAATTTATTTATTTTGAATTGTTAAACTTATTTTTTAATTATTTTATTTTTTTTGAATTGTTAAACTTATTTTTTAATTATTTTATTTTTTTTGATCATTCATTGTTAAACTTTATGATCATTCATTTTAAATTATTAAACTTGGTTAACTTTAATAATTTTATTTTTATTTATTTTGATCATTTATTTTAAATTGTTAAACTTATTTTATTTATTTTATTTTTATTTTTTGATCATTTATTTTAAATAAAGTTAATAATTTGTAAATTAATTCATAAATCCGCCGAAATTATCATCCCATTTTTGATTAGGAGCACCAAAATGGTGATTATATGGATAATAAAGAAATTTGTCAGGACCTGATTCATACCAAGTTTGATTAGTAAAAACAAAATTTTCAGGTAATCGCATTACATTGACAAATTTAGATTGTTCTTTAAATTTGTTTGTATTTTTTGAATAATTAATATTACTTTCGGTTGACATATATTTAAACAATTTAGGAAATTTCTTTTCAATATCGTTTAGATTTTGATTCATATTATTTATTATTTGAAAAGATAATAAATAAAGTTATAATATTAAAATATTTTAAAATAAACAAAATAAACAAAAATAAACAAATCAAATATAAACGAAAAACTGATTTTATTAATTTAAATAATATTTATATTACTTATATAGTATTGTGAAAATGAGTAAAAAATGCGATAAAGATAAAGTATTGAATCCTGAAAGTGGAAGATGTGTCAAGCGTGATGGAGCTTTGGGAAAGAAAATATTACAACAAATAATGACTGGTGAATTAAAATCTCCTAAAAAAACTGTTAAAACTGGAAAAGCAAAATCAGCACCACCTGGAAAGATACTTAATCCTGCTACTAATAAATATGTTCTTGTAAGTGGAAAAATAGGAAAAGCGATTTTAGAAGGTGGATCAGCATCAAAAATATCAAAAGATAAAAAAGCAAATAAGGAATATTCCAAATTTATTCCAGATGTTAATCCTCCTAGATTTTATATGGATACGGTAAATAGAAAAACATATGAAATACCTGGAGATTTTTATAAGAAATATACTGGAAAAGAATTATTACAAAAAATAAAAGAATATACAAAAAAGAAAGATAAAAAAGACACTGAAGATTATAAAAGACAAATTACTGAAATAAGACGTGCTGATGAAGAAAAGAAGAAAAAGAAAAATGAAAAACATGAAACTACATGGAAAAAAGAGATACAAAATAAAATAAAATATTATGAAAATTTAAATCTTATAAAGAAATCAAAAGAAAATGATAAAAAAATTAAAGATTATAAAGATTATTTAAATGGTAAAATTAATTATAAAGAACGAAATAAAGAAGATATTGAAAAAGATAGAAAAGCCCTTATAAAATCTGAAAAACTTCGAAAAGAAATTGAAAAACAAAGAGTAGAAGATTTAGAAAAATTCGATTTTGATATTCCAGAAGATGTTGATGTTGAAGAAGAAAAAAAGAAAATAAGAAAGAAATTAATGAAAGATGAAGATTTATCAGAAGATGATTTAGAAGAACAAGTTGATCAATTATTTTTTGAAAAGTTTGCGAAAAAACAAAAAATAGCAAGACAAAAACGAGGAACTAAAAAAGATTACGAAAAATTATTAAAGGAACTTGATAATATTGAAATTGATAGTGTCATTAGAAAAATATATAAATTATATGATAATATAAAACCAACTAATTCAGATGCTGATATTGTTATAACTCAAATAGCATTTGATAATGAATTACGAAGTGAAAAATTTATTGTTGAATTAATAAAAGAATTAAGATCAAAAGTTAAAACTCGTATAACAAAATTTCTTAAAGATAATAACATTACCAATAAAGATATTAAAAAGAAAGATGAAAAGAAGAAAGATAGTCCAATTAAATTAAAATTGGATATTAAAAAGAAAGATGAAAAGAAGAAAGATAGTCCAATTAAATTAAAATTGGATATTAAAAAGAAAGATGATAAAAATGATAAATTAAGTAAAAAAGAGTTATTAGAAGTTGTAAATAATTTAATAACAAAAAAGATAAATAAAAATGTGATTTGTTCAGATCAAGATATTGAACCAACAATAGATGAAAGAACAAATAAAAAATATGATAAAAAAGATTTAAAAGATATAATTAAAACTCTTAAAAAAGATAATAATGTATATGAATATGGAAATGAAAAATCTTATATGGATATTGTTAGAGAAAATGATCTAATTAGTTGTCAAGAAGAAAATTATATCAAAGAATTGAAAAAAAATAAAAAAGCAAAATTTGAAGATACAGAATATCCAGTTGATAAACATGGTCGATTTATATTAGAAATCGATGAAGAAAAAGAAGATAAGCCGATTAAATTGAAACTTTCTTTAAAGAAAAGAAGATCCTAAATATATATTAAAATCATTAAAATAAATGTTTAATATTTATATTGTTATAATATAAATATGGAAATTGTAATTGATAAAATTGGAGAAATGAATGAACGAAATATTAAATTAAAACATATTTATTCTACATTAATTGCAATGTTTAATACGTATGATCCAGAGTTTTTACTTTTAAAAAATAAATTTAAATTATATTTGGAAAATCAAAATAATGAATTAAAAAGTGATCGTATCTTTATAAATTTATCAAATCTTCAATATTTTCAAAGTATTGATAAGAAAGAAGCAGAAATATTAAGATCATATATACCGTGTTTTATATTTCATGTAGATAGTAATAAAACATATAATGAAACAATAGAAGAATTTTCAAATATACCAGTATTAATGTATAATATATTAAACATTTTTTATATTGAAGAATACAATATAATTTATAAATTAATTGAAAATAATCTTAAAAATAATATTTCTTGGTGTGTTATCATTTAAACTATTTTTATTTTGATAAATTATTATAAAACTGATATATTTATTTTTAGAATAAATATATTTATTTAAAATGAATAGATTAAATGAAACAGAAATACATCAAGTATTACCATATGTATTTTTAGGTGGAGATCATCGAATTCGAAATAAAAAATATTTGGATGATTTAAAAATTAAGTCAATTTTGAATATGATTAAGTGGTCTCCAAAAAATTATTTCATGAAACCATATTATAAATATTTTCATATTGGATGGAATGATGATTGGGATCAAGAAATAATGGATGATTTATATAATATTGCACATATTATACATAGAAATGTTAAAAGAAAAAAGAATATTTTAGTTCATTGTCAACAAGGAGCATCAAGATCACCAACCGCAATAGTAGCATATATGATATTATATTTACAAATGAATGTAGATTATTCTTATACTTTATTAAATTCGAAAAGATGTGTAGTTGATCGTTCGAACGATCATTTTAAAGGAAAAATGATAGATTTTCAAATAAAAATATTTAATTTGTATACTAAACATTTAAAGTTGTATACTAAACATTTTGATAATAAAACAATTAATTTAATACAAGAATACTTATGGACATTTAAAAAAAACTGATTTTTTTAAAATTTTTTAAATAATTTTAAAAAATCTATGAAATGAACGAACAAAAAACAATTAAGATTAAATTTGATGTGAAATTTCATAAAGTTGCAAGTTTTATTCTATTTTTATTATTAGTTATAGATTTTTCATTTAATTGTTTTACAATAAATGGTGTCAATTATAATCAACCTACTATGATTGCTCAAACAAACTGTAATGATACATATTTATTATCAAATTTAACATCTAAATGTGTTCCATCTGAATTTATTTCAAGTAATTGTAATTTATTTCAAATAAAATACATAGGGATGCAATTAATCCCCATTATTTTAATATTGATAGAATCATCATGTATTTCATTGTATATTTGTATCTTGATAGTAAGTTTACATTTATATAATACATTAGAAGAAAAGACTAAAACAATCACTAGACAAATGATAAGTATTTATTTTATTATGTCATTTATTATGTTGATAATATCAGGAATATCTTATTTATCATTTTTTCAATATATTGATAATAGAGCATGTTTTGATCCTATTATTTATAGTAATTATCGTAATGGATGTGAAGTGGATTTACGAAAAATTAATTATGAAGATCCATATCCAATATGTGAACAAATTATTGATTCATGTGTTGATAATAATTTAATTATTGAATGTAAAAATATTTTAGCAGATAAAGAAAAATATTATAATCCAATTGTTTATATTCCATGGAATTATACACAAACAGTTTTTGATTTCAAAGAATATGAAAGGCGATTAATTTTAGGAATATATCCGGTATTGATGATAACAACTTTAGCTATTTTTATAGGATTTTTGATTATTAACCAAAAAGAATAAAATATAAACAATTATTAAATGATTTTATTTAATAATTTGATAGACAGTCAAAATATATCTTTATTTAAAAAAATATATATTTTTTTTAAATGATAAAGATTATTGTAAAGGAATTATTATTAATTCGTAGAAAATGGCAAATATTCTTGTAAAAGCATTATAGTTGATGGTCTATTACAAAATGCTAAATTAATTGTCCAAAATTCTTCTTTATTTCTTTTGACAAAAATTGAAATATCTTTAATTTGTTCATTTAAAAGTTTCATTTCTCTTTTATTACATTTAATAGTTTCTCCAATTTTAATTCCATTAATAAAAGATTCGATATCTGATTTTGTTTTAATTTCCATTTTAATATTTAATTTATTATTTAATAAATATTAGTTTTAAATAAATAATTAATATAAATTATAAAATGAATCCTAAGAAAATTGATAAGAAAAAAAAGAAAGAAAAGAAACTCTTGAATAAAAATGAAATTACAAAAAATAGATCTATTTTATCTTGTTGTGTAATGGTCAGAAACGAATCTGAACGTATTACAGTTACTTTAGATTCTATTAAAGGAGTTTGTGATAATGTTGTAATTTATGATACAGGAAGCACAGATGATACAAAGGAGAAAATTACTAAATGGTGTGATGATAATAAATTACCTCTTTATATGATTGAAGGTAAATTTGTCAATTTTTCCGAATCAAGAAATGTAATGTTGGAATTTGCTGATGATAAAGGAGATTGGTTGTTATTAATGGATTCTAATGAAGAATTAAAAGATGGTAAAAATTTAAGAACTTTTGTTGATACTTATAATGGCCCATTAATAGGGGTTCATTGTTTACAGAGATGGAAAACTTCTTTTTCTGTCGATCAATATTACAATACTAAACTGATAAGAACGAAAAACCAATTCAAATATAATGAGCCCGTACACGAGTACATCATTTCTCCTTTAGCAAGTAAACCGGGAATGTTGGAAAAATTAGAAACGTTTTGGTTATTTCAAGATCGTAAATTTGATGATCCAAAAAGTAAACCTAGATTTGAAAGAGATAGAGAATTGTTATTTACAGAATATAATAAAAATCCAAATAAACCTAGAACATTATTTTATTTAGCACAAACGTTTATGTGTTTAGGGCAAAATCATATTGCTTATCGTTTTTATAAAAAACGAACTAAATATCAGGAATTTTCAGAAGAAATTTATCATTCATATTATCAAATGGGTAAATTATCTCAAGCCTTAAATCATGATTGGTATGAAACTTTGACTTTATTTTTAAAAGCATTTGAAAATACTAAAAGAGTTGAACCATTATTAAGAATATCGGAACAATATATAACAATGGGTGAAAATAATGAGAAAAAAGTTCAGGAAGATACAATTAAAAAATCTGTAGAATTTAAATCAGATCAAATTGCTATTAATTATGTTGGATCATCATATTATGATATGGCTTATCATTATACTAAAATGTCAACAGATCTTGAATATCCAGATAAATGTATTCTATTTGTTAATAGACAAGCATATGATTTTGAAAGATGGTTCTTATTATCAAAAATTATTTTAAAAGATAACAATTTTACAATTTATATTAATAGTGGGAGATTTGATAAAACTTCTTATATCTATCAAAATATTCTAAAAAAATATAAAGAGGGTTTAGAATGTATTAAAAGATGTTTATCAGTTGCTGAAAAAGATTCTTTACAAGCAAATGAAGCTGATATTAAAACATGTAAAGAAAATTTAAAAATTTATGAAGATATGATCAGTAAATTTAAATAATAATAATTTAAGATCATAATTTTTATGAAATTTTATGAAATTCTAAAAAGATAAAAGTTTATATTAATCCTAATATATTATATTTGTATAATATATTATGTCTTTTAAAGTAAGAATATCAGAATATAATTTAGCCAATCTTCAAGATCTTGGATCTAGTATTGGTCCATCTATCACTAATTTATCAAATGTTACAATTAACAATCTTCAAATATCTACTGGTGCTATGCCTGGTTATGTGTTAACTTGTAATAATTCTGGTAGTGCTGTTTGGGAACAAAGTCAAGGTAGTAGTCCAACTGGCACAATAGAATTTTCAGTAGTAGATTTATCAGTTTCTAATATGATGACTGGAAATATAGCAAATTTTAATACATTATCAGCAAATGTATTTACAGGAATGACAATAAGAGGAAATGATGGATTTTTTAATAATATAGCATTTAATGTTGCGACTGGAACTATATTTTTAGCAACTGGTAATATTCTTGTATCTGAAGTCATAGCAACTGGTGCTTATGTTTCTGTTTTTACTGGTGCTACTGAATATGTAACCACATCAACAATAAATAATTTAACTGCTACAGGTATCGTATTTTCCATAATATCTGGAACATTAATAAACAGTATTAATAGTAATTTTACCAATCTTAATTCAACCAATAATAATCTTACAAATATAAATTCTCAATATAATAATTTTAATATTATAACCGGTAATAACGAATTCATTTCTACAAGTAATATAAATAATCTGATCGCAACTGGAATACAAGTAAATATATTAACAGGAAACATTATAAATGCTAATGTTGGTAATTTTTCAACTTTAAATTTTACTGGTGGAAATATTATGAATCTTATTTCAAATTCTATAAGTGTTAATATATTAACTGGAAATCAAGAATATATTTCTACAAGTAATATAAATAATTTGATCGCAACAGGAATACAAGTAAATATATTAACAGGAAATATTATAAATGCTAATGTTGGTAATTTTTCAACATTAAATTTTACTGGAGGTAATATTATGGATCTTATTTCTACAACTATAACTGTTAATATATTAACTGGAAATCAAGAATTTATTTCAAATTCAACTATTAATAATCTAACTGTGACTGGAATTCATTTTGGAATATTAACTGGTAATATTATAAATGCTAATGTTGGTAATTTTTCAAATATTAATTCAACTGGAAGTAATATTGTAAATCTAATATCAACTAATCTAAATGCTCAAATAATAACAGGGAATACAGAATTCATATCAAATAGTAATATTAATAATTTATTTTCTACAGGAATTTCAGTTAACATTATATCAGGAAATTTTGGATTATTTAACACAAGTATAATAAATAATTTAAATTCTTCAAATAGTAATTTATCTAATTTAAATGTAAATATTATAACAGGATCTCAAGAATATATTTCTATAAGTAATATAAATAATTTATTTGTGACTGGAATATTTGTAAATGATATTACTGGAAATATTATAAATGGATCTATTGGAAATTTTGACAATATAATATTTTCCAATGGAAATGCTTCTGAATTAAATTTAGATGATCTTTATGTTGATATTATAACTGGATTTCAAGAATTTATTAGTGTTAGTAATATAAATAATTTAACTGCTACTGGTATTTCTGTTAATATATTAAGTGGAAATACGATAAATGCTAATATTGGTAATTTTTTAACAATTAATATTTCTGGTCAGATGAATAATATAAATACAAATTTTCTTAATGCTAATATATTTACTGGTTCTTCTGAATTTATTATAGTAAGTAATATTAACAATCTATTTGCTACTGGAATAAATGTTAATATTATAACGGGAAATAAAGAATTTATCAACACGAGTAATATTGGAAGTTTAACTGTGACAGGAATTGTTTTTAATATTATTACTGGTAATTCTTCTTTTATTACAACAGAAAATGTAAATAATTTAATTGCTACAGGAATTGTTTTTAATATTATTACGGGTAATTCTTCTTTTATTACTACAGAAAATGTAAATAATTTAATTGCTACAGGAATTGTTTTTAATATTATTACGGGTAATTCTTCTTTTATTACAACAGAAAATGTAAATAATTTAATAGCAATAAATACAACTATAAATATTTTAACAGGAACAATTGAATTTATAAAGACTTCAAATATTAATAATTTGATCGCAACTGGTGTATTTATAAATATATTAACAGGAAATTCATCTTTTATTAATACTTCAAATAATAATAATTTGATAGCAACTGGAATATTAACAAATATTTTAACAGGGAATACAATAAACACCATAAACGCGAATATTAATAATTTGATAGCAACTGGTATTTTTGTTTCTATATTTACTGGTAATACGATCAATGCTGTAAATGCTAATATTAATAATATTGTAGCAACTGGAATTTCATCTCTTACAATTTCAGCAACAACTATAAATGCTTCATTGTTTAGTGGAACTAATGGGTATTTTACAAATATTTTTTTCGTAAATTCTACTGGTCAAGTCAATATTATTACAGGAGCTTCAGTATCATATTTAAATGCCACTATAATTACTGGAATAGATAATTCTTTGACTTACATTGTATCAAATTTTATTAGTGGGATAAATAATTCATTAACATATATAAATTCAACAACAATTAGTGGAACAAATAATTATTCAACAAATTCTCAAATTTCAATATTAACAGGAAATACAGAATTTATATCAAATTCAAATATAAATAATTTATTTGCTACAGGAATAATATTCTCAATCATTTCTGGAACAACTGTAAATGCTATAAATGGAAATTTTACAAATGTTAATATATCAGGAAATATAAGTAATTTAAATGTTAATAATCTAAAAGCAACTGTTATAACAGGAACAACAGAATTTATTTCTACAAGTAATATTAATAATTTATTTTCTACTGGTATCATTTTTAATATTATGTCTGGAAATACAATCAATAGTATAATAGGTAATTTCAATAATATTACATTTACTGGAGGAATAAGTAATACATTATCTACAACTTATTTAACAACATCAATATTTACAGGGACACAAGGATTTATAGGAACTTTAAATAATAGTAATTTAATTGCTACTGGGATTTTTGTTAGTAATATTACTGGAATTAATTTATCTATTGGAAATATCATATATAATACACAAAGTGGAAATAATATTCAAGGAATAAATATATTTTCAAATAATTTAACTGGTAATTTTATTTCATTTTCAAATATAACTGGAATTAATAGTAATTTAACAAATATTTTGTATACAAATCAAACTGGTATTAATATACAGGCAAATAATATAACAACAAATAATTTAACAGGAATTAATGCTTCATTTACATCTATAACTGGAACGAATATATCTATTAATAATATAACAGGAAATAATCTGACTGTTAATAATATGTTAATATCAACGTTAACAGGAAACAATATAAGTGTAAATTATCTATCAGTATTGGTTATATCAGGAATTGATACTTTTTATAATGATTTGGTATGTTTAAATTTAACAGGAACAGATATAAACTCAATAGATATTAATGTTGTAAATTTAACAGGAACTAATGGAACAATAAACAATCTTTTATTTTCAGTTCAAAGTGGTAATAATAATTTTAGCACAAATTTATTTTCTTCATCAATTACTGGAATTAATGGATTTTTTACAAATATTAATACAAATTTATTAAGTGGATCTAATGGACAAATTACTAACATTTTCACAAATAATTTAACAGGAATTAATTCGGTATTAAATAATGTTTTATTTAACATACAAACTGGTAGTAATTTATCAGTAGTAAACTTATCTTCTTCATTAATTAGTGGAACTAATGGATTTTTTACAAATTCAAATATAATTTTATTAAGTGGGTCAAATGGACAATTTACTAATATTTTTACAAATAGTTTAACGGGAATTAATTCGGTTTTAAATAATGTTTTATTCACTAATTCAAGTGGTAGCAATTTATCAGTAGTAAATTCTTCATTTTCATTAATTACTGGTTCTAACTCATTTATAAATAATGCTAATATAACTTCATTAACAGGAATAAATGGACAATTTATAAATACATTTTCTAATTTTTCAAGTGGAATTAATAATAATTTAACAAATGTTTTATTCAATATACAAACTGGTAGTAATATTTCAACAATAAATTTATCATCTTCATTAATTAGTGGAAATAATGGTTTATTTACAAATTCAAATATAAATTTTTTAAGTGGATCAAATAGTCAATTTTCTAATACTTTTGTAAATTCTCTAACTGGTCTTAATAATATATTATTAAACGTATTATTTACAAATATAACAGGAAATAATGCTTCAATTACAAATTTATTTTCTCCATTAATTACGGGTATTAATGGATTTTTTACAAATACAAATATTTTATCATTAACAGGTATTAATTCACAGTTTTTGAATACATTTACAAATTTCGCAAGTGGAATAAATAATAATTTAACAAATATCTTATTTGGAAATCAGACAGGAAATAACATTTCAGTTTCGAATTTATTTTCGCCTTTAATTAGTGGAACTAATATTTTCTCTAATAATTTAGTATCTTCAAATTTTAGTGGAAATAATATTTGGAGTAGTAATAGTATAATTAATAATTTAACTGTAACCGGAATTTCTTTTAATGTTATTTCGGGAAATACTGAATTTATAAATGTAAGTAATATTAATAATTTATTTGCTACTGGTATTTCTTTTAATATTTTAACTGGAAATATAATAAACTCAATTTCAGGTAATTTTAACAATATTTTATTTACTGGTGGAATTAGTAATACATTAACAACTAATTATCTAAAAACCACAGTATTTACAGGAACAAATGAATTTATTACAACTTCAAATATTAATAATTTAATCGCAACTGGTATTTCTTTTAATATTTTAACTGGGAATTCTGAATTTATTATTACAAGTAATATTAATAATTTGATAGCAACTGGAATAAATGTTAATATTTTAACTGGAAATATAATAAACTCAATTTCAGGTAATTTTAACAATATTTTATTTACCGGTGGAATTAGTAATACATTAACATCTAATTATTTAAAAACTACAGTATTCACAGGAACAAATGAATTTATTACAACTTCAAATATTAATAATTTGATAGCGACTGGAATAAGTGTTAATATTATAACTGGTAATTCTGAATTTATTATTACAAGTAATATTAATAATTTAATGGCAACTGGTATTTCTTTTAACACTTTAACCGGTAATCAAGAATTTATTATTACAAGTAATATTAATAATTTAATAGCGACTGGTATTTCTTTTAATACTTTAACTGGTAATCAAGAGTTTATTATAACTTCAAATATTAATAATTTAATAGCGACTGGAATATCTTTTAACACTTTAACAGGTAATATTGAATTTATTAAAACTTCAAATATTAATAATTTAATGGCAACTGGTATTTCTTTTAATATTATAACCGGTAATCAAGAGTTTATTATAACTTCAAATATTAATAATTTGATAGCAACTGGAATATCTTTTAACACTTTAACAGGTAATATTGAATTTATTAAAACTTCAAATATAAATAATTTAATTGCTACTGGAATTAATGTTAATAATATATCTGGAAATTATGCTTATTTAAATAATATATCTGGTAGCACGTTAACAATGAGTAATTTTATTAATGTTTCTCCTATAACTGGTGTTTATCAAATTAATGGAACTATTGTTAACGCTTTTGAACAAATTGATCTTATTCCACAACCAGGTATACCAGTTGGAGCTCAAGCGACATCCACTGTTAACGCACCCAATTTTCAAGGAGGTATATACAATATCTTGATGCCTGTAAAATATAATAAAATTATATTTAATGTTGTTGCTCATACAGCATCTTCTATTTTTCAGATTGCTATTTATCAAAGACCTGGAGGTTTAACAGCAACAACAGCAAATCCTGCAAATATTATTTCTTCTGGAAGCCTAAATATTACTGCTGCGGGAACTGTGGCAATTAGTCCTACTGGTTCAAACATATTATCTCCTGGTGTAGCATATATATTATATGGAAAACAAACAACTCAAACTTGGACTTTTGCTACTTATACATCGAATAATTATAGTAGTTTAAATAGTGTTATGTTAACCGGATCTCCAGCAAATTTCACAACTGCTATATCAACCCTGACACCTCCAGCAACATTAGATCCAACATCACAAGCTGCTTCAAATGTTGTAAATTTGTTAGTATGTAGATTGACAAATTAAAAATATAAATTAATTAATTTATATTTATTTTAAATTATTTCAAGTAAAATATTATTGAGTTTATTAATATTATCTTCATAAACTAATAATGGTGATGATTCACATAATTCATCCCAATTAATTTTATTTTCTTCAATTAATGTTTCTATAAATGATAATGGTATATTAGTATTAAAAATTAACCCATTTTGTTTACATAAATTAATATGTTTTTTTAAAAAATGATATGACATATTTAAACTTAATTTATTCCAATTAAGTTTTTGTTTTAATTTATGAAAAATATTATCTATTGCGTTATCTACATTTTCTTGAAGAAATAATTTTTGTCTTTTTTTTAATATGGTTTTTTGAATTAATAATTTTAATTCAATTGTATAAGTATTCATATTTTCTATTTTCTTTTCATTTCCATTATTTAATATTGAAAAATATTCATCCAAATTATATGAATTATAATTTCTATTTGATAATTTTACAAATTCTTCTTCAAAATATTCTAAAAATATTTTAAATGGAATTTTATCAATTGTGCTCCAATCAATTTTATCAATGTATTTTTCATAAAACCAATCTGGAATATTTCTATTTTCACATAATCCAAACCAATCTAATTTATCTAAATTTTGTTCAAAAAACCATATTGGAATAGTTTCATTACATGAAAAATAAAACCAATTAATTTTATCTTTGTATTTCTCCCAAAATTTAACTGTTAAATTTTTATTACCACATAGTGATTTCCAATTAAGTTTATTTTCATATTTTTCACGGTCTTCTCGACCGATAGGGAGAAAAAATAATTCAGAAATATTTTTATTGGCACATAATTTTTCCCAATTTATTTTATCTTTGTATTTTTCTAAATTTTGTTTGAAAAATGATTCTGAAAGATTTTTATTACCACATAATTTTCTCCAATTTATCATATTATCATATTTTTCTAAATTTTGTTGGATAAAAATTTCTGGTATATTTTCATTTTCTGATATTTGATCCCAATGTAACCATTGAATATTTTCTTTAAAATATTCAACTGATATTCCTTCATTTCCTGAAAAATAATACCAATTTATATGTCGATAATATTTTTTAAAAAACAATAATGGTATATTTGGATTCTTTGATATATCATCCCATGTGTATATGTTAAATTTTCCATTATCTTGATGATATTCTAATATATTCATATATTTTTCATAAAATTCAGAAGGAATATGTTTGTTTTTAACAATTAATTCCCAATTAATTTTATTCCAATGTTTTTCTAAAAATAAAAAGTTAAATTTCATTTTATAAAATCCAACATATTTAGTTATAATTTTGATCAAATTAATAGATAACATTTATATTTATTATTTTATATAATAAAATAATAAATTAGTTTTTAACTTTAATTTGATTTATATTTATTAATTGTTGTTTGATAACACTTATAACACGGAACAGTATTTCCACTTTTCAAAGAAAAGAGATAAACAAAATATATAAATTTATAGTTGGCTTTATAAAAATCTTGTAATAAATATATTTTATTTGTTTATCTCTTTTCTTTGAAAAGTATTAAAATATAAACAATTAGTTATAGTATCACAAAATATACAATAAAAAAAAATGACAATGTTTCAATGTTAATTGATGTAATAATAATTTTTTATATCTAATGATCTAATCAAATTTTTATTTATTGAAAGATAATTCATTTTATTTGTTGAATAACAATATTTAAGTTAATATTAGTTTTTCTAAATTTTAGAAAAATAAAAATGATTTTTATTTTTTTAGTAAAAATTAAAATTATGACCTAAGAAATTTATATAATAATATTATTGAATTATTTAATACATATCACAAATGTCTACTAAACAAAAAGATTCTAAAAAAACTGCTACTAAAGTCGCTGAAAATAAAGTTGTTGAAGATAAAGAAGAAAAAAAGATTGAAGTGGAAGAAACAAAAAAGACTAAAAAAGATAAAGTCAAACGAGCAAATGCGAAGAATATGATGGAAAAATTACAGAATCATTTCAATGAATATGTTAAATTAGTGTTAAAGAAAGCGGATTTAACAGTTGAAAAAGAAAAACTAGATACATCGAGTGATGATGTATGGGAAGAGTATAAACAATTATTAGATAAGGATTTAAAGAATTATGGGAAATCAGTGACACGTCCTTTTAAAAATCCCAAAGATAAAAATGCTCCAACTAAACGTCGTTCAGATTATATTTTCTTTTGTATGGATAAACGTAAAGATGTTGTTAAAGAATTTCCAGATTATAAAGTGACACAAATTTCAGTTGAACTTGGTCGTCGTTGGAAGTTATTAACAGATGAGGAAAAGAAACCATATCAAGAAAAATCAATGGAAGATAAAGATCGTTATAATGATGAAATGGATGGATATGTTAGACCAAATTTAACTAAAAAAACTGGAAAGAAACGAGGAAGTACTGCTTATAATATGTTTTGTGCTGAGAAACGTCCCCGTATTAAGAAAAATAATGAAGGTAAATCTGGTAAAGAGATTACACGAATCTTGGCTGATATGTGGAAGGAAGTTTCAGATGAACGTAAAAAGAAATATAAAAAATTAGCGGATGAGAAACGTGCTAATGAATTAAAACAAAAAAAACAAGCATCTGACAATGGATCAGATGGAGATGATGAAGATGAAAAGAAAAGAGCAAAAAAAGTAGTCACAGGGTATAATCTCTTTGTTAAAGAAACAAAGGAATCTTTCAAGGAGGAAAATCCAAAAATGAAAGATAAAGATTTGTTAAGTTTAATGGCTCGAAAATGGAGTGGTTTACCAGAAACTAAAAAGAAATCATATAACGATAAAGCGAATAAAATGAAGAAGAATGCTTAATAAAATTTAATTATATAATTATTAATTATATAATGGAACAAAAGAAAAAATATGGTCAATTCTTTACAACAAATTATAAAGAAATATTACAAGATTTAATAATTCCTTCAGATATTAAAGTAATAATAGAACCATTTGTAGGTCAAGGTGATTTATTACCATTTATTATTGAAAATATAAATAATGTAAAAATTGAAATATATGATATTAAAAATAATTATAATAATCTTCAAAAAGAAAAAAAAGGTATTACTATTAATCCTTTTATAAAACAAGATACGTTGAAAAATCCTCCAAATTATGAAAATACATTTGTAATCACAAATCCTCCTTATCTTGCTAGAAATAAATCAATAAATAAATCCATATATGATAAATATAAAACAAATGATTTATTTAAATGTTTTCTTTTATCACTGATTAAAAATCCACCAAATGGAGGAATTATTATTCTTCCTTTAAACTTTTTTTGTAATATGAGAAAAAATGATATCGATCTGAGAAACGATTTTTTTCAAACATTTGATATTATAAATTTAAATATATTTGAAAAACAAGTTTTTCAAGATACTTCATATCAAATTTGTTCATTTTCTTTTAAATTAAATTTAAATAAATTAAAACAGAAAATAATAATTAATAATATATTTTTTAGAAATAAAAAAACTAAACTATTAAATGATATTGAAATATTTAAAAAAGATAAATGGTTAATTGGGGGTGAAATATTTTCTCTTAAACTTAATACTAATATTAGTATTTATCGTTATGTTAAAAATAGAAATTATGATCATTTAAAAAAACAAATATTTTATATTGAAACAATTGATACTAAATCAAATAAAATAAATTTAACATTAAATAAAGAGATTTTTTACGGTAAAGAATCTTCAAGAACAACCGCAAGTATAAATACAAGTATTAGTAATTTAAGTATAAATGATCAAAAAGAAATATGTGAAATATTTAATAATATATTAAATAATTATAGAAATAAATATAATAGTTTATTTCTTACAAATTTTAGAGATAATAATAGAAAAAAAATATCATTTACTCTAGTTTATGATCTTTTAAATCATTCTATTTTAAAATGGATTGAAAATAACGATTATTTATTAATTAATTAAAATTAATAAGAAAAATTCATATTATTTAAATAATAGTTAAATATTATAATGATATATTCATAATGATCCTTCAAAGATATAAAAAATTTAATCATATATCTGAAATCCTGAAAGAAAATGATATAGAATATAAAAATGACGGAAAATTCTCAACTGCTGGTGTTAGTGGATTTGTAGGTAAATTATTTATAAATAATGGAAAAGGATCATATGATAAAAAAGAAGATAATACGATAGTGTATAAAATGTCTTCTGATGTTGATTTTATTATTGATCATGAATCTTTTGTTCTATCAGAATTAAATAAATTAAATATTCCCCATTTCTGTAAATATTACAAAATTAAAGATAATATTAATATTTTATCCAAAATTAATAAATCAAAATCAAAAATATTATTAATGGAACATTTATATTCTCAACACTTTAATGAAAATGAAGAAAAAGAAGAATGTAAAACTTTTTATAATATCTTACACGATAATAAAGATATTGGTAGTAAAGGTCGTAATATTATTTCATCTCAAATATTACAAATTTTAATGGCTCTTGAAATTTCTCAAAATGAACTATCATTTACCCACTACGATCTTCATATGGATAATATTTTGGAATTAAAATGCGAATATAATTCTGTTTTCCTATATAATGTTAATGACGAATATTTTGTTGTTCCAACATTTGGATACTATCCTGTGTTAATTGATGTAGGAATGAGTTATATTTATGATGTTAATGATCGTCCAATGTTTAGTTCTATTCATAATTATATTAATGGATCACAATGTGCTATTTTTGATACTCTTAATGATATTCATCATTTATTAATATCTTCTTTTTATTATATTGAAGATTGTTCTGAAGATTATGAAAATATTTCTGACAAATTAAAATCTATATTTTCAAATATTCCTGTTTTAAGAAAAAGAGGTTGGAAACAACTTAAAAATAATATTGTTGAAAAAACAGTTAATAAAATTAAAACAGAAATTAAATATTTTAATGATCAAATTTTTGATAATAATCGCAACGATTTGGTAGGTTTATTAGCAGGTTTAATAATTTTACCTCTAAAAGACAAAACATCCAATGATGAATTCAATTCTTCATTCACCAATTTCTTCAAAGAAATTAAATATATTTATAATTTATTCGATCTTGATGATGATTATCTATTATTAAATATTGTTAAAGTCATCGTTTCCTCTATTATTTATATGAAAGGAAAAGATGATAAGAAGGAAGAATTTGAAAATGAATTGGTAAAAAATTTAAAATATTTATCACGAGATTTTAAATCCAAATTAGAAATTGAAAAATTACAATATATACATTTTAATTATTTATATTCTGATGGAATTGATATTGGAATTCAATTATCTAATTATTTTTATAAATTAGTAATTGAAAATACTTCAATAATACAAAAAGGATATCAGAATATAGAAGAAAAATATGAAATTTCATCACCAATTAATTTCTTTACTTATTTTTATGAAAATTTAACTCCATATTTTAAAATCGATAATGACACTTTGGTTTATACATTTGAAAATAATATTCCAACTATTAAAACTTGCGAAAATTTAGATAAAGATCAATTATATAAACTTAATAAATCTAGTTATTTATCTAAAGGAAGTTTATTAAACAAATATTTAAATAATGAAAACTAATTTTTAAATTATAATTAATTAAATTTAATTATAATGGTTTCAATTTATAAAGAATATGAATTAAAAAATATTAATAAATTAGTAAATAATAAACTTTCAAAAAACTTATCATCTGTTATTTTAAAATATTTAACTATTAATATTAATAAATTAAAACTTGATCAATATTTAAATAATTACTTTAACTGTTATTATTATGTAACATCTATAGTTAATATTAGAACAATAATAAATGATAATAAATGGTTCATAAATATGTTTGATTAAACTCTCGAATGGAAATATAAAAAGAGGATTTAATAAAACTAATTTGTAATAAAAAAGAATTGAAAAATATTAATAAATCAATAAATAATGAACTTTCAAAAAACTTATCATCTGTTATTTTAAAATATTTGATAATAGATAATACATTTTGTAAATTTTGTAAATTTTGTAAATATTGTAAATTACCTAATAATGTTAGTCAATTAGGATTTTTATATTGTCATAAATGTTTAACTCATTTATTCCCAACTATTTTCTTAAAAAAAATGCCAATAAAAAACTGATTTTTTTAATTTTTTTAATATAAAATTAAAATCACTATTATCTAACTGAAAAAAGAATGTCCAATCTTGTTATTACTAAAGATATTGAAGAACATGTTGATAATCTTGTTTTATTAATTAAGAAATCTTCTCCTAAAAAAGAAGATATAGAAAATGATTATAAATGGATTGGATTCTTGTTAACAAAGCAACTTGAGAATAGAAGTTGGGGTAATTTAAATTATGAAGAAATCAAATCATCTCTTGTTATCACTCATCAAATTGAAATGTTAACACACAAAAGTTTAGAATCTTATCAAAAAAATTATCGATATGATGATGAAATTAATTTAGAAATTGGACATATTTTAGTGAATCAAATGATTGTTAGTCAATTAGAAAATGAAAATAAACAAGAAGAAAAGAAAATTGTAAATAATGTTCTCTTTATTACTTCACAAATTGATGATTTAATTAACAAATGTTTATATTATAAAGAAGATGATTATATCTCTATTGGCTTTTTATTAGCCAATCAAAAATATTTAATCAAATATGACAAACCAAACTATAATAAACAAAGAAAAAATATTGTTATTTCTCCATCTGTTATTACACCTCAACTTGAATTATTAACTGATCAAGCCCTTCAATATTTCGAAAATAAAGGAACTGATAATCATTCACTTTATTCTGAAATTGGCCATATTTTAGTGAATCAAAGAAATTGTTCACAATTTTCTAATAAATCATTGTTTGAATTAAATAAATCTCCTTTTGAATTTTCAGATCGACCTGTTTTTGGTTCTATTTTTGAGAAATCTACAGTTGATTTTGATAAAGTTGAATTTGATCATAAATATTATCAAGTAAATCCTAAATTTGGTTCTATTGATAATATTGAATTTTTGGATAAACCGTTTTTTAATTTTCCTACATTTGATTTATCTTTGAACAATGATATTGAAAAATTAATTGATGAAAATGTTAAATTCGTTAAAACTAATGGAACAGTAGATGAATCAAAATGTATTCAAATTGGACGATTATTAACTGATCAAAAACTTCAATTTTTGAAAGAAAAGGAAATGATGGAACAAAAAAGAAAAGAAGAAAAAAAACAACAAAAAATGAAAGAATTAAACAATATTTTAAAAGATTTAAAATTATCCGGTCTAAATATTAGACGTATCAATGATCTTATTGAAAATAAGGGTTTACGACGATTAAGAAGTGAAAGTTTTGATGATCATCTTGTTGAAAGAGAAATGCTCAGATTAAATCGTTTAAATAAAAAGAAACTTCGACGAACAGATTCTCAACAAAATCAACAAAATCAACAGAATGATTTAGATTTTACTTTTGTTAACAAATTAGATGAAAATGTTAATTTTAATTATTTTGATGAAAAGAATTAAAGAAATAAAAGAATAATTAATTTATATTATTTTGATGAATAAAAAGAATAAAAGAAATAATATAAAATTATTTGAATAAATAATATAAATATTAAGTTAATTTGACATAATCTAAAAATTTTCCATTACTACTTTCTGTATAACCCTTGATAAATATTTTATTTTTATGTAAATCTTGATGACATTTTTCACATAAAACAACCAAATTATGTAAATCGTTTTTATTAAAGGGTATTTTATTTTCTTTAAATTCTTTTTGAAAAATAATATGATGAATTTCAAGTTGTTTTTGATCATTACAAATATTACATTTATCTACAATCAATTTAGTATTATATTTTGATGATTTAACATCCATCAAATCTCTATCACCAGTTAATTCTTTTCTAAATTCTAAAGCATCTTTAATAAATGTTTCATCAGTTATTAACATTTTTGAACATTCAATTCCATATAAAGTGCTACAACATCCTTCTTTTAATTTTCTATTAAAAATTAATTTACCATTTTCTGTTTTAACTTCTAAATGAAATACTTTTAAATTTTTAATTTCTTTAATTTTATTAAAATCTAAAAGATCATGATAATGTGTTGAAAATACAAAATTTGTATTTTTCTTAAATAATGATAAAATTGTGCTTGCTAATAATGAAGTTCCACTTGTTGTTTCTGTCGTAGCAAAAATTTCATCAGATAATAATAAACTATTACTATCAGAATTATCCATCATATATTTCAATTCTTTTAATTCACTTATAAATCCTGATTCTTTTTTATATAAATTATCAATTAATGCTATTTTTGTCATTAATTTAGTAAATGGTCTATATTGAAAATTTGTTGCCGGAACAAAATATCCCATTTGCGCAAGAATACAACAAATTCCCAAAGATCTTAATAAACTACTTTTACCAGAATAATTCAATCCATATAAAAGAACACCTTTATTATCTGTATTTATTGTAAAATCGTTCGGTATATATTTAATATCTTTATGAATCTTTTCTATTAAAGCATGTCTTATATCTTTGCCTATAAAATAAGATTCTCCTTTATATTCATTTTTAATTATTGGTCGTGTATAACCAGTTTCACATAAAAAACAAGCAGAATTATAAAAATCTAAATTTGCTATATAATTTGATATTTTCTTTAAACAATCTGAATATTTATTATCTATTGTTATCATAAACTCTATAAATTTTTCTTTATTTAATTCTTGTAATTTTTCTTTATATTTCAATATTTTATCTGATAATGAACTTATTTTTGGTGAAAAAATTTTACATGTCGATTTTTGGGCTTTAAACGTTAATTCATATTCTTCTATTATATCTTTTAATTCTTTTTTTCGTTTATTACTTGTAATCAAATAATATCCTTGTGTATTAGTATATTCGATTTTGACACTATTAGATTCACCAATAATATCAGAAAATTTATTTTTTAAATCATTAAACTTATCCCATTGTGTTTTTAATGTTATAACAATTTTATCTATTTCCTCATAAATTCCTTTATTAAATAATGAATTATCATCAGCCGTATCTATATTATATTTTTCAATAATATCTAAATTTAAATACTTTTTATAAAATTCTATATATTCTTTAAATTTTATTATTATATCCTCATCTATTAAATCTGAACATGGATACTCTTTTAAATATTCTTTTTTTTCTTTTTTTTCATCAAATTCTTCAAATCCCTCAAAAATTATATTATTATCCTTTGAAATAAAAAAATTAAAAAGATCTAATATACTTGAATTAGTATTGTGAATATCGATAAATTCACAAGGATTTAATTTTTGTAAAGATAATTTTCGATGTAATCTATCTATATCTTTAATTTTCTTTAAATAAAAAGATACTTTTTTATAATTTTGTAATAATTTTTCAATTTCATCATATCTTTTATTTATTTGTTTTACATTTGTTAATGGATTCAATAATCTTTCTTTCAACAATCTTTTTCCTAAAATTGTTGAAGTATTATTTATAATATCAAATACAGATTTTTCATTTGTATTGATCAAATGTAATTGAGAAATAGTATTTGCTGATAATTGTAATGTTTGATCATATTTAATTATTTTAGGTTTATTTATTTTTTCTAAAATTTTATCATCATGTTCAGAAATAAATTGTATCATTAATATATAACAAATAATAGAAGATGGATATTTTTCCAATTCTAAATTTTCTATTATTGATAACATATTTTCATTTGAATTAAAATATTTTGACAAGTATAAATTTTGAAATGATAAATTGTATATTTTTTTATCAATCTTATTATAAAAATGAACTTTTTTATTATTTACTTGTAATCCCAATATATCTATTATTTTTTGTTTTTCGTTTTTTTGATCATATATTACTATTTCTCTAGGAGAAATAGTATGAATAATTTTATTAATTTTATTAATCATATTATCAGTTCGAATAATATAACATTCACTTTTTCCAATCGAAAGATCAATTGTTGATAATGTTATCTCTTTAATATTATTCTTAGAATCGTTTTCAATATATAAACATACTAAATAATTTGTAATTATATCATTATCCAAATTTAATGTTATTGTTGGTGATAATATTTTTGTTAATTTTCTTTGTTTTTTCTTTTCACCTTTAACATTAAATTGATTTACAATACCAACTGTAAATGAATGTTGTAATAATTTATTAGAATATTTATCCAAAGAACCCAAAGGAAATCCACATAAAAATGGATTATCCATCGATAATTTGATTTTTTTATTCGGTTTCGTTTTTTGTATATTTAAAATATTAGATATTCTATCTATTTGTCCAATTTCTTTTACATCTTCACTATTTTCAGATACCCCGTAACATTCGAAAAAAGCACCCAATTCATAGAGAATTACAGAATCTTTTCCATATTTATTTTCAAGTTCAGTTTGAAATTTGAAATAATCCTTGATTGATTCTGTTTTTTTGAAACCACTCATTCAATATTTATTTTTATTATTTTATATTTTTAAATATTTATTTTAATTTTTAATTTAAAATCAAAATAAGTTAAATGTTTATAAAATCAAAATAAGTTAAATGTTTATAAAATCAAAATAAGTTAAATGTTTATAAAATCAAAATAAGTTAAATGTTTATAAAATAATTTATTTTATAAAGTTGAATGATCATAAAAATTAAATTAAAAGTTAAACAATTTATTTTATAAAGTTAAATGATCATAAAAGTTAAACAATTAAATTTAATTTTAAACAAAATTAAATTTACCATAACGATAATTTATTTGTAATTGTTTCTGATAATGTATTTGCTATTAAATGTATTATTTTCATAATTAATTCATATAAATAACTAATTGTTGAATCTTTTATTTGTATAATAAAAGAAGATGTTGAACTGTATAAAATATTTAAACTTTCTTTATATATAGGAAAAATAAGTTGAGATAAATAATTACCTGTTCTAGCAGAAAGACCTAAAATATAAATAATACTTTCATTCATTAAATTAAAAAATATTGGTATATTAGTTTGTATATACGAATATGCTGTTAAACAACAAGCCATTATTAATATTAACATTAACATTCCCCAAATAAGATAAAAATATTTTCCAAAAAATATCCAAAAAGCATGTTTCGCCGGTTTCCATACTATTATATTTAATGCTTTCAATGGTGCTAATACAATTTTTTTCATTATTCCATATTTTGATTTATACCAAGTATTAACATATTGTTCTAATTCTTCTCTAGCATTTATAGTTTCCGCTAATTCCAAAATTTTATCTTGTTTATTATCTATTTGATTTGTATGTTTTTCAATAAGTTTCAACCGATCATCTAAACCTGTTAATACATTTTTCATCTTATTTAATGTATTATTTAATTCTTCCGTTTTCTCATCATCTATTTGATCTGTTTTTAATTCATTATATACTTTATTTTCATATTTCTTAGTAATAGTGATAACATCGGCTTCAATATTATTTTTAACTTTTTTATTTTGTAAAGTTTCAGTTATTCCTTTTATTGTTTTTAAAACTTTTTTACTATCAATATCTTTATATAATTTTTCTATTTTCTTTTCAAAATTCTTATCTATATCTTCACTTTTTTCTTTTTTTAATATTTCTTTCTTTTCTTTCGTTCCTAACTGTTCGATTTGTAATTCTAATTCTAAATTATTTAATCTTTCAATCAAATCTAAATTTTCTTTTTTCGTATTTTTCTTTTTTCGTTTTTCAGATTGTTTATATAATTCACGAATTATAATAGCATTTTCTTCAAATTCTTTACTTTTATATTTAATACCTCGACCTTTACACCATTTTCTATTATTTGTAATTATTTCTACTTCATTTTCACCATTACAAGGCGGATTATGAACACAAATATTAAGTAATGAACTCGCTACAACTTTACATTCTGAATCAAAATAACAATCTAACAGTTGAAGACATATTTCATCTGTTAATGGCATAGAATGAATTGATTTATTCCATTCTTCTTGATATAAATTAAATAATTCTTTTGTAGATTCTATATCTTTTGTTTCTAATTTACCAGACATTATTTATTATAATAAATAATAAATAATTTAAAAAAGTTTATTAATTAAATACCAAAAAGCATACTTTGCCGGTTTCCATACTATTATATTAATTATTGTTATTGGATTTGTTATTATTTTATTTATAATTTGATAGTTAAATACTGAATAAAATTCTTTTTCATCTAATGAATTCATTTTGATAATATAATATTATTAAAAACAATAAAATATCAGTTTTTAATAATATTAATTATATATCATAAATGGATGAACAATTAATATCTGTTCTTTATTATAATGTTATTGATATTTGTAATTTTGTAAATTTAAACAAAGATAAATATTCTCATAATGATATTATCTATTGTATTACAGATATAGTAAAAAATTTATTAACTGATCAAAAGAAAAAATTATTTCATAGATATGAAATTCCCTATATTCCATATTGTCCACTAAATATGAATGTTAATGATCCTATATTATGTTATGGAACTTATAGAATGAATGAAAATACTTATTTATATCATGGCAGTCCGATATTATTTTCATCTCCTTATGAACTTAAAAATTTAGATAATCGATTATCACCTTCTGTTAATATTCCAATATTATATGCTACAAAGAGATTTGGTGTTGGATTTTTATATGAATATAAAGCAACAAAAAATACTATTAAAAATGGTGGAATATTGAATATGTTATTTGCTTATGGAAATTTTAGCAAAATCCAAGATCATTTAGAAGAACAAATTACCAAATTATGTTTGAAATATAATTGTTTTCATAAATCTGAATTATACAATTTAAATTCAGAGCGATTAAATTATTCAGATTATGATGAAATTATTAGTAGTTTATGTTTTACTCCTTTTAATGGATTATTTATTCCTAAATATGAAAATCAATTAATATTATGTAATAAAAATAAAAAAAAATTTATAGAAATAAACAATATATATTATCTTAATAAAGAAAATAATACAAGAGAAAAAATTAATTTTAAATTATCTCATGGAACTCATATTGTTTTAGAAAATGGAATTCTCATAAATTAAATTTCTTCTGTATGTATTTGTGTTATTCCATTTTGTTGTGTAATTGTTTCTTTTATTCTTTTTCCATTTACATTTTTTATATTAATCGTTGTCATTTGTTGTGGATTTATATTTATATTAAATATAGTTTGATGTAATTTCATCATTTGTTGTATCATATCGTTTATATTGATCATTTGTTGTTGTTGAATAGGATGATCATATTTATTTCTTTTATCAGGATCAGATAAGATAGAATATGCTTCTGTTATTTCTTTAAATTTTTGTTCATTTATAATTTTATCTTTTTCTTCACTTTTATCTGGATGATATTTTAACGATAATTTTCTATATGATGTTTTTATTTCTTGTATTGTCGCCGTTTTATCAATTTCCAATAACTGATAATAATTCATTTATTTATTATTCAATTATTATTAAATATTCAATAATAATTCTTTTTTAATTTATTATTTATTATTCAATCACAATTATTGATCATTCATTTTTTAATCAATCAATTCAAATAAATTATTTTTTTCTTAATATCATAAATATTAAAAGTTAATTCTAATATATATTTTTTAATATAAAATTGATAAAATATTCCATTATCAATGTAAAAAACAATAATAATCACTTAATATAGATAATATTTCATTCATATGATTTTTTTGTTTAAAGTTTATAATTAATTTATTATTATGAAAACAATTTTTAGAATATATTGAAGTCAAACAATTATCACAATTTAAATAAGTAATATCATATTTAATTTTTAAAATATAACTAAGAATATGAAAATTTCTATTTTTAATAACATCTTTTAATAGATCTGGTATATACTTTAATATTATTCTTTGTAATGGTGGTGATAAATTCATTATATTAATTTAATTATTATTTCAATTAAATTAGTTTTTTAAGAAGAACAAGTATCACATCCTTTATAACAAACTTGTGGTTCTTCTTTTTCTTCTTTATTTAATTTATCTTTAACCGTATCTTCCATAATTGTAAACATTGTGCTATCCATCGCACTCTTACTTCTTGTATAATATGCTAATGTTTTTAATCCTTTCTTCCAACTATATAAATCCATTGTTGACATTTTTCCTAAAGTCGGTTTATCCACATGTATATTTAATGATTGTGTTTGATCTATATATGGTCCACGATCTGCTGATTGATCAATCACATGTTTTTGTGATAATTCCCAAACTGTCTTATAAATTTCTTTTAGTTCATCTGGTATATTGAGATTTTGAACTGATCCTCTATCTTTAATAATCTTATTTATAGTTTCTGTATTCCATTTTCCTAACTTTACCAATTCCTTATGTAAATGTTTATCTATATAATAAAAATTTCCCGCTAATGTTCCCCTTGTATACAAATTATATGTTGATACTTCAATACTTTCAATATTTCCTAAAATTTGAGATGTGCTTGCTGTTGGCATTAAAGCAATTCCCAATGAATTTCTCATTCCCTTTTTAATATCTACTTCCATTTTATTCCATTTTTCCTTACTAATTACAGATGTATCTGGTTCTTGTTTCCACATATGATATTGTAAAATACCTTGTGATGCTGGTGATCCTTTAAATTTAGCATATGATCCATATTTAATTCCTAATTCATTTGTTCTTTTTAAAAAATGATAATACATTGTTGAAAATATTGATTTATTCAAATCTTTTGCTTTTTGATTCTCCCATGAATATCTAAACATTTTATAAACATCAGACAATCCTTGAACTCCAAGACCTATAGGTCTTTGTGACATATTTGCTCGTTTAGTTTCTTTAACAGGATATAAATTTATATCAATAATACGATCACAGTTTTCAACACACATTTCAACAATTTTTCCAAAGTAATCAAAATCAAAATATAAATCTTCTTTTGGCAAATATTTTAATATAATATTATTTAAATTATCGTTTACAACAATATTAAGATTAGAATAATCACATTTCTTAACAAATTTTGGTAAAGCAATACTGGTTAAATTACAAACAGCAATATTTTTTCCATCTGTATATTCCAAAATTTCAGTGCAAAGATTTGACAATCTAATTGTTCCTATATTCTTTTGCGCATTTTTTTCATTAATAGCATCTTTATTCAATAAATACGGAGTTCCACACTTTTGTCTAGAATAAACTAATGCCTCATATACTTCTCTTGCTTTTACTTGTTTATTGTATAATTTATTTCGTTCTCCTTCTAAATATTTCTCTTTATATTCCTTTCCATATAAATCTGTTAAATTTAATTTAGACGGACAAAATAAACTCCACATTTCATCTTTTTCCATTCTCTCAAAAAATAAATCATTACTATAAAATGCCGTAAAAATATTAGGACATCTTATCTCATCCGAACAATTCGGTAATCTGACTTGTAAAAATTCCATTATTTCTGGATGATGTGGTTGTAAATATACCGCAAATGATCCTTTTCTACGTCCTTGTGAAACCTGAATACAACTATTATCTAATAATCTTAAATATGGAATAATACCACTGGCTTCACTTTGTGTTGAACCAATCTTACTTCCCTTTGCTCTAATTAATGAAACATCAACACCAATTCCTCCCGCTTTAGCAGATATCTTCGCAATTTTTTCCAAAAATTTATACATTTGTGTAAGATCATCTGGAACTGATACTAAGAAACAACTTGCCATTTGTGGAAAATTTGTTCCAGAATTAAATAAAGTTGGAGACGCCGGTGTAAAATAATGTTGAGAAGCAATATTATATCTTTCAATAACTTTTTCAATATCCCCTTCTAATGGATCTGTTAATTTTTTAATATATTTCATTATTTTATTCGATAATTTTATTGTCTTTTCAGTTAAATTATCTTTATTATCTTTATTTTCTTCATTTAAACAATGAGGTAAAATCATTTTATTCCAATCTTGAATTGTCATTTTCAAAATATCTTCATCCTTTTTATTCTTTATATAAATATTCAATTTACATTTATTCACAATATATCTTTGTAATTTTTTATTTAATTTAACATTTTTTATATGTGTTCCAAAAATACCAAGAAAAACTCTCATTAACATATATTGTGGTGTTTCAATAAATTTTTTACTATTAAAAGGTAAAAGATATGATTTCTGTAATGTCTTAAATCCAAAATAATCATAATTAAAATCTCTTGATTTATCAAGTTCTCTCTCAATTCTATCAATATGTTTTAAAGCAAAATCATATACATCTTTCGATATTAATGGAATTAACTTATTTTGATCTTCATCATAATTATTATACAATTTCTCCATACATTCTTTAAATGTTAACGGACATTGTTTTTGATGATTACTAATCGCTATATATGATGCCAATTTTCCATAATCCAAATTTCTAGATGATAAATAATATGCTTCTTCCGCACTCAAATTATCTATTTCCGATGTTTTCATTGATGTTTTCAACGAATTAATAACCTTTTGTGAAAGTTTAGCAGAATCAACATTTAAATTTAACTTTCTCACAATTTCCTCATTTCTTCTTGTAATACTATCAAAACTAATAGGAACTTTCTTACCATTTCTTTTAACTACGCACATTTTCTCGTCATTGTTCGCCATAATAATACTTGTTTATTATTTTTGATAATAAATATTATTTAAATCATTTTTTTCTAATTTTTAAAATTCTATTTTTAAATTTCTATTTTAAAAATACAAAATAAACAAAAACTAAAATGAACAAATGAAGAAATTAAAATGAATGATCTTAAAGTTAAACTATTAAAAATGAAGAAATTAAAATGAATGATCTTAAAGTTAAACTATTAAAAATGAAGAAATTAAAATGAATGATCTTAAAGTTAAACTATTAAAAATGAAGAAATTAAAATGAATGATCTTAATAAATTAAAAATTAGAAATGTTTTATAAAAATAATTATTTTATAAAATACAAAATGAATAAAAATTAAACTTGTTAAAAATTAAATTATTAGAATGTTTTATAAAATACAAAATGAATGATCAAAAGTTAAACTATTAAAAATGAAGAAATTAAAATGAATGATCAAAAGTTAAACTATTAAAAAATTAAAAATTAGAAATGTTTTATAAAAATAATTATTTTATAAAATACAAAATGAATGATCATAAAAATTGAACTATTAAAAAATTAAAAATTGAACTATTAAAAAATTAAAAATTAAAATAAATGATCAAACGTTAAACTATTAGAAAAATTAAAAAATGATCAAAGTTAAACTATTAGAAAAAAAATTAAACAATATTTAAAAATTAAAATATTTTCTAATTCATTTAATTTTTTTATTATTTATAATTAAATAATTAATGTCTGCTCTATTATTATCTCTTGTCTCGTTCGTTTGTTTGATCTTATCCATTATTATTATGTCTAATTCTTCTAAACTTAAATCAAGTTCTGATACTTTAACAGCCGATAGAGCAAATACGATTTATAATGCTGGAACTGGTATATTTGTGATCAGTGCCTTTGGATTATTATTCTTTGGAATGAAATTATTTACACAACATAAAGATAAATTTGCCAAATATAATTTATCTTCACTCTCTCATTATTTATAAATTAACAAATGATTTTAAATTAATAAATTATCAAAAATAATGTAAAAAAACATTATTTTTATTTTTCTCTTTTATTTTTATAATTAATCTATTATATAAATGAATTGCTGTATTCTTATCGCTATTTTGGCTCTTGTTGCTTTTATCACATCTCTCCTTTCTATGAATAAGATCAAATCAATTCCTGAAATGCCAGGATCTACAAAGAAAGATTTACAAAATCAAAATATGGTTATTATGTTAGTAACATTCGTAATTCTCGTCTATTCATTAGGATGTCTAGCAAAAGTTAAGAAATATGGCAATTAAATTTAATAAATAAAAATAAATTAATTTCTTAATAATAAGAAATTAATTCTCTTTGAATATTATTGAAAATGGAATCTTTTTATCGCTATTTACTATTTTTCTTAATTTTACTATTAATCATTTCTTTTTTTCTACGGTCTTCTCTACCGATAGGGAGAAAAAATAAAAAGAATATGAAATCAAGTAATATAAATTGTGATATTTGTAATTCATTAACAAATTCACACACTAAAAAAAAATGTCTCGACGGATGTTATCTCGATAAATGTTTCAATAATTGCGATCAAACCGATCAAAAATGTAAAAATAAATGTATGGATTCCGTAAAATCAAAAGAAAATACTGATATTAATCCTTATAAATTAAACAATGGAAAAGAGAATTATTATGATACTGATATTAATCCTTATAAATTAAACAATGGAAAAGAGAATTATTATGATACTGATATTAATCCTTATAAATTAAACAATGGAAAAGAGAATTATTATGATACTGATCTTAATCCTTACAAATTAACTAAATAAAAATCATATCACATAAAACTGATTTAATTAATTTTTATTTAATAAAATAAATCAAAAAAAGAAATAATGAATATTAAAGATGAAATTAAAATTCTTGAAAATAGGATTGAAAATCTTTCTATAAATGAAGAAATTAATGTGAAAAAAGAAATATCATCCAAGAAATTCTTAGATGCTGGAACATATGGTAAAGTATATTCTATATCTGATACAATGGTTGTTAAATCACAAAAATTATTTGAAGTTAATAATTTGAATACTATATGTCTCAAAGAAATTTGTGCTTTATCACAATATTCACATAAATATATGATTAATATTACTGATATAAAAATAACTAGTAAAGTTAGAATTTATATGGAAAAATGTATGAGTTTACAAAATTTAATAAATAATACATCTAAAACAATATTACTTCAAAAATTACCAAAAATAGTTTCTCAAATTATTGAAGTTTTATATTATTTCGAAAACATAAATAAAGTTCATGCCGATTTATCTACCAATAATATTACCTTTGATAAAAATGGAGATATTAAAATAATCGATTACGGATCATTTTCTTTTAATCCTCCTTTAATAAAAGAAATACTTTGCACTTATATTTTTTGTTCTCCTGAATGTCAACCTGGTATTTTCGATAATAAAGATCCTAAAACTTCTTTATCACCAAAATTAGATATTTTTTCTTTAGGTATCATAATCAAATATATCATATTTAATCATTATGATGAACAACATTTAATTAAATCTTATTATTTAATGGGAACAAAAGAATTTACAAGTAATTATTTAGAAGCCCCTTCAAGTATTGATAAAGAATTTATTTCTTTATGGAGAAAAATGCTTAAAATGAATCAAACTGATAGAATATCAGCATCCGAATTATATCATTCTGAATATTTTACAAAAATTAGAAAATCATATAAAAACAATGAAAATAAAGAAAACAAAGAAAATAAAGATTTAATAAATAAAAATATGATTACAACTTTCCTCAACAGATCAAATCTTGATAAATTAAAAGATATTAAATTTAGAGATATTAATCTTAAAATGAGACAAATTTTTATATATTGGTTATATGAACTTTCAATAGAATTTAAAATTAATGAAGTTTTGGGTCTTGCTATTCATATTCTTGATATTTATTTATCAAAAAACATAGATATTGATAGATCTGATTTACAATGTTTAGGATGTGCTGTTTTAGCAATTTCAGAATCATTAATATATGGACTTGATACTAATTTATCAGAATATCATATTATGTCTGATAAAAGTGTTAAAATTTCATCATTAAAAAAAATGATTACAAATGTTTTACAATCTTTAAATTATAATTTATATTATTACACTTTTGATCAAGAATTATTTAATGACGAAAAAAAAATAGATATTAAAACTATTGCTTATATTTGTAATGATCATAATAATAGCGGTAAATCAAATAAACAATTAATCTCTATTTATAAAAATTTAATTAATGATCAAACCTTGGTTAATGAATGGATCAAATTTAATAAAAAGCCCACTGTATTAGTATAAAATAATTATTATATTTTACCTTACTATGTAAGAGATAAACAATAATATGATTAAAATAATATTTAAAATTTGATCTAGTGATATTTTTAAAAGACAAAACAAGTTATCGTCTTTTACAGAAAAGATGATTTAAATAAAATATTTTATTATAATAAATAAAATATTAAATGGAAACTATTGATCTTAAAAATTCAGATGTTAAAACTTCTATTACCAATAGTTTATTATATATCAGAGGAATAATTGGATCTGTCAATCAAGTTATCGACGGAAAACAATATGATCCTAACGAAATTTCAGATAATGAAATGATTATTTTATTAAAATGGATTTCCACTATAACTGAAGGTAATAAATTATATGTAAAATCCTTAGAAATAACTGCTAATAATGTCTTCACCCAATTATATCGAACTTTTATAAAAACAGAATCTAGAAGTGATACCTTACAATTTCTATATTATATTGAAAATGAAAGTTTAAATTTAATCAATAAATATATTAAACTCATTAACACTGTTGATCCTATTAAACGTCAATTGGTTAACCAAAAAACAAAAAATCTTGTTAATGCTATTATCTTATCTTTGGATGGAGTTATAGCATTAAAGAAAACTTATATGGAAGATAAAATGTTTTGTTGTTTTATCGATAATTTGATAGAAAATACAATTTATTCGAAATTATTAGAACTAAAATGTATTAATTTATTCGATTTCACAAATTCTATCGATCTCAACTCTATTCTAAACAAAATTAAAATTACTGATATCAAAGAAGATAAAAAAGAAATTATAGAAGATAAAAAAGAAAATTTATTAAATTTAAATGAAAAATATTACAAGTCTACTTCAATTATAAAAGAAAATAAAACAAACAAAGATGATAAAGAAAAAATAGAAAAAATAGAAAAGGAATTTCAAATTTCTACAGAATTAAAAGATTTCAAAAATAAAGAAAATAATGAAGAAACAGATTACGATACTGATTGTTTTGATCAAGAAGAAGAACAATTAGAAGATTTATAAAATTGATTTTATTAAAACTAATATTAATAAAATTTTAAAATCATTATATAAAAATGAACATTATAACACAAGTTTTTGGTAATTCTGAAGAATTTGATATGGATAATGTTGCGATTTTTTTAGCAAATAATTCTGATATACTTGATAAATTGAATTTATTAACAGTTAAATTAAATAAATGTTTAGAAGAAAAATCCATCGATTTTGATCATCTTAAAACCGATATTGATGAATTAAAACTTTTAATTAAAAATAAAGTTGAAAATAAAAAAGATAAAGTTGAAAATAAAAAAGATAAAGTTGAAAGAAGATCATTATTAAAAGAAAAACGAAAAAATAATTAATTTATTTAATATTTAAATATTAAATAAATATTAAATAAATGGATAATTTTATTAAAAACGATTTATTAGATTGTATTCATAATGTAATTGGTAGAAATATATTTATGAATGTATATGGATTAAATTTAACAAAAGTTATGGATTTAATAACTGATATGATGAATGATGAAGCGTCAGGAATTAATATTGATGATCTTAAAAAAAGATATGAAGATAGAATAAGAATTTTAAAAAAATTAATATTTAAAATTGTTAAATATCATAATAAACCAATTATATCAGGAATTATAGAAGGTTCATATTGGGATTTAGTTGAAAAAAAACAATTAACAAAAGATAATTGTAATGAATGGTTGTTAGATCAAAAAAGAGTGAAAATACATATTGATGAATATATGAATCGAGATATAAATCAAATAATGGAATATTTAATAGAAAATCATTTTATATTTGTATCTGATAAATATGATGACGAAGATTATAATCATAATGAGAATGATTTTTTTTCAATGTTAAATAAAAAAGAAATTGATAATGATGAAATTGGTAAAAAAGAAATTGATAAAGGAGAAATTATTTCAATGTTAAATAAAAAAATAAATAAAGAAAAAAAGAAAGTTAAAAATAAATCATCGAAAAATATAAAGAAAAATAAAATAAATATAGTATTTGAAGATTAATATTATTTATTAAATTAATAAATAATTAAGATGAGTTTAATTCATCAATTATATTGATAAAATGGTTAAACCAAGTAAAAATTATATTTTTATTATCTTTAGATAAACGATCAGTTTTCCAAATTTCTTTGAAATGGAGAATTTTTTTACCATTGATATTTCCAAATATTCCATCATCTTTGAGAAAAAATTCTTCATTTCGTTTTTTAATTTTTTCTCTATGAGGAATAACATATTTATTAATTTGATCAATTAAAAAATCAATAGAAATTTGATCTATTAAAAAAATTCTCATCATATGAAGATCTTCTTCTTCTGGTAATGTTTCTAATAAATCATCAAGAAATTCTTTCAAATTATTTAAAAGATCTGATTTGATATCTATTTTTGATCTTTTGGGACGTTTTTGTTTGATTTCAGTTTTTATTTCTTTAGACATTTATATTATATAAATTATTAATTAAATATTAATAATTTTTTCTTTAACTTTTATTTAACTTACTCACAATTTAAATCATCTTCTATGACTTTTGCTTTTTTACCATATTAATTCTTTTTCCCATTCTTGATCTACTATTTTCCTTCCTTTTTTCTTCATCTATTTTCTTTTGTATTTCTAATTTTCTCTTTTTTATACATCTATATTTTAATATCTTCATCATCTTCTGGGTCATTATTAGCAAATATTTCGTCTGGATTTATACTCGATTTATATTTTTATCTATTTTTAAATGATTTATAGTTTCTATAAATCATTATAGTTATTAAAGATCAACTTTTCAGAATTCTTGAATTTTTAACTTTTAGAATTTATTCTTTTAATTCGTTATTTTCATTATATTGAATATTTAGACCATTACTCCACTTTTTAATATCCATTGTTTTTGTCCCTAATGATTTATTACATTTATTACAAATTGGTCTGATATTTTCAATATCATTACTTCCATCTGATTCTCTTGATATTACATGACCACATTCAAAATTTAATTGAGAAATTTCATTGGTTACACAATATGGACATTTTAATGACCCTGTTTTATTCCAATATATGTTTCCCAAACTTGTGTGTGCAAAATATGAACTATTACTTTTGTTTCTTTTTTCTTTTTAATTGATTTATTAACATCTTTCATAATTTCAGATTTCCATTTTTCTAAATCTTTAATTTTATTTTCTAATGAAATATTTTTTACTGCTAAAGACATATTTTCAAATTTTAATGAAAAAATATCTGATGTTAATTTTTCATTCTTTTTTTCATATTTATTTAATTCATTTTTTAATTCATTTTTTAATTCATTAATAATAATATCTTTTGAATTCAATAGTTCATCTTTACTTTCTAACAATTCGATTTTATGATTTAATTCATTAAAATTTTTACTTTCTATGAATTTATCATCTGAATTTAATCGGATTTCTATACATTTTTTTGCTGTTTTTTGATGACGTTTTAATGTATAATCACAAGATAATACACATTTACAATATTGACATTTTAATGACATCAATATTAATTATAATTATATAATTAATATTTTAAATATTATAATTCAACTACCAATCTATATTAATAAATTGATTTATATTTATATTTTAATTAAATTTGATATAAAGAAAAATTATTCAAAACGATCATTAATATTTTATCATAACGATAATCAATATAAATCAAATCTAATCCATTCTTCTGGTATTATATCTTTATCTTGTGAACATAATCTTTTTCCATCTGGATGATTAATATTAAACCACGGTTTTGGTGATATAATTATTTTTCCTTTATTATTACTTAAATATGCTCCCCAAAAACTATATGAAGAACAAGAAGTTATAAAATGATGACATTTAGACATTATACATAAATCTATATATTCATTTTTCTCACAATCTTCTTTATTACCAATATCTTTAACCAATAAATACTGAATGTTAAGATTATCTAAAATAAGTTTAAGTTCAGTTTGACAATAATTATGATCATCAGAAAAAATTAAAAATAAATTATTCGATTGTTTGATTTCAATTTCTGTAATATCATTCTTAGTTTCAATTTTTATATTATTTACTTTTGAATTCATGTAATTAATAGCATTTTTAATATATTTCTCTGTTATAACAGGATAAACATTTGTATTATTAACAATATCTCCTCTTCTCACATGTAAAGCCGTTAACCGATCATATTTATCTAAAAGAGAATTAATAAAATTTAAACTTTTATTTTCAATTTGATCATTAAATTGAAAATCTTTAAAAAGTTCGTGTTTAATGGTTTTAAAATATTTTTCAGATTGAAAATATCCATTTATATTTATTATTTTATTTTTCACATTTTTCAATTCTTCTATCATTCTTTCTTGATATTCCATATTATCACCTTCTCTACATTCATATACATTTTCTTCCTTATGATCAAATGGATATTCTACATTCGAAGTCACTGAGACAGGTAATTTAAAACATTCATTTAATCTTATTTTATAATATTCACCTTTATTTAATGTTCGTAATCGAATTGGTAAATTTAAAAGCAACGAGATATTTTTCATAAAAGCATATTGAAACATTTGATTTCCTAAACGGGAATAATTACCCATTTCGCTCATGGTTATAAATTCATTTTCTCTTATAAAACTCATTTTAATTTATATTATTTTAATATTAAATATTTAATTTAATATTATTTATATCCTATCAACCAAGTATTATCTTGTTTAATAATTTTCATTTTCATTACTCTAATAAATCCATTATAATTATTTAATGAATGTCTTAAATTAATTGTATGAACAAATAATTCTGGTAAATATAATATTGGTTTCAATTCGTTATAATTAAAAACAAGTCGTGATAAATTTAAATTTAACCTTTATTTAACAATCTTACTATTATTTTCTGTTTGTTTAAATAATTATTGTTAAGACTGATTATTTGTTGTTTTATTTCTAATTCATTTTTAAATTCATTTTTTAATTCAATTAATTTTGTTTCATAATTTAATATAATATTTTCATTTTTATTGTTTTTATTGTTTTTATTGTTTTTATTGTTTTTACAAAAATAATTTCCCATTTATTTGTTTAGTAAATAATAATATTGGTTTCTTCTAATTTTCAATAGGACAATTTTGACAATTATGATATTCAGTATAATTGAAAACAAGTTTGGATAAATTAGAACTTAATACAATATTTATTGTTTTTAATTCTATTTTCTTTTTACTAAAATAATTTATAAAAAATGGTTAAATAAATATTAGTTTTGTAAAAAATTTTATAATATTTTATTATAAAATGCAAATAGTTCAATTTGATCAATTACAATCTTGTGGTTGGTTAAAAAATTTATATATAGATTATAAAAAAAATATATCTCCAGAAAAAACAACTGAAAAAGCCATTTTATTAATATCTGAATATTCAGATAAAAATAATGATCAAAAGAAAGAACAAAAAAATATTATTAAAAATGATTTGAATACACCATTAATTGATTATAAAAAAGAAATCTTAAAAAATAAGTATATATTGATATTTGATGATCGTATAATATCAAAATTAAAAATAAATGAAAATCAAATAGTATATTTGATACAATTATTATTAGATGGTAAATTGAAATATGAAATTACTATTTATTCTAATTATTTAATAATAAATTTACAATTTAGATTACATAATATGTTACATCAAATAAATTTAGATCTTTTGAATTATACCATTTATGAAAATTTTACAATTTATACATCGTTATCATCAACTTTAAATATTTATAAAGATGATATTATTAAACAAAATACATTTGAAATGACAAAAAGAAAATTATTGTTATTAAAGGATTTAGGTCCTTATAATAATTTATTATCTTTATTAAATAAAAAAAAGAAAAAATTTTGGTTGTTTAATTGTTTATGTTAAAATAATTGCTATTCATATTAAAAAAATTAGTATATCCATTTCCATTAATATCATATTCATAATATGGTGATTGGTTAATATCATTATACGTTATTGGAAATTTTAAATTATTTTGTTTTTTGATAAAAGATGGTTTAAGTAAAGACATAGATGTCAAGTTTTTATAATAATTAATAATTTTTATATAATCTACTAATTTATCTTTTAATGTTTTAGTTTGTTCCAAAGATATAGATACATAATTAAACACAATATTACAAAGATTTTTATTGATATAATTTGTTATTATGTTCATTTTTTTTTATTTAAACTAATTATTATTTATAACAGAGTCGTTTCAGAAAGGATAAAAGTTCACTTGAACTTTTATAAAAAATTAGTTTTTAACATCTAAATTTTTTATTAGTTAATATAAAAGCATCAGATAAACGGTAAAAATTAATATAATTTAAATCTCTATTATCACTTTTTAAGTTAATAAAAACTTCATCTAAATGTATATTAACTTCAATTTTATCATTATTTAAAAATTTTATAAAATTTATCATTATTTAAAAATTTTATTATTTATGAAGAATCCTTTATAACCCAATAATATACATTTAATAACAAAATCTATTATTGATATTTTTAAATGTAAATATATTTCTGTTTTTTTAATTATTAGTTTGTTGATGTTAGTTATGAATAAGTTTAATAATGTTTTTATTCAAATTTTCATTTTAAAATAATTAATTTACTTATTGTTTTGAAATTAGTTTTTTTTAAGATAAAAATAAGGGATTAATATGATATTTTTTTAATAATTTTTGAGACTAGTAAAATAATTTCTTTTTATTTTATATTTATAAATATAAAATGACTTCTAATAAAATAATTGACGATAATGGATCATATGATAATAAAAAGAAATTATATAAGTCTTTTGGAACTGTATTAAGAAATAATACTATCGTTGATGAAGAAAGTAAGAGGTTAGAAACGATTTCTAACCTCTTAGATATTCCGATACCAAAATCATTTGATGGGAGAATCGTATGGGACAACTTTATATCGACGGATGTAGCATCTCAAGGATTATATAAATTTTATAATAAATATTATAAAATTTATTGAATAAGATTGAATTTGTTCAAGTATTCTAATGTCCAATGATCTGAATCATAATCAGGTGGAGCAATACTAATACTTGATTTTCCTTTATTTTTTGAAGTTGTTAAATATCCTTTTTCTGCTAAAATATGTTTAGGTATAATATAAAAGTTATTTTTGTATTTATCAGTGACTATTTCAAATATAAAAAAATCTATATCATCTGTGACATTATAAGGACAGTTTTTAATACCTCCTTCTGAATTTTTACAAAGATAAAAATTAAAACAAACTTTTGTTGTTGATGATGAAGTTTTACATTGTATCTTTTTATCATTAATAAAACAATCTATAACTGAATATGAACTTAAATTCTTTTTAAATTTTTTATTTTTCTTGATAGATTTATTTTTTAATCGTTCTAAATGTTCATATTCTTGTTTTTGTTGAGGCGTCATTGTATTTAATATATTTTCAATAACAGTTGTTGTTTTTGATTGTTTAAGTAATTCTTTTTTAAATTGTTCAAAGTCTGAATAAAAATATTGATAATATATTGTTCCCGGTTTATATGTCATTGATACTGTTGCTTTATTTTTGACAACTTTATATGGAAACATTATAAAAGTTTTATGATCTTTATTTGATGAAATAATTAAAGTATCATCCGGATATTTATTATCTTTATTTTTCATTTTACTTAATGTTATACAATGTTGATTCCTACTATACGAAAAAGTTTTAACTTGAATCCCTCTATAAAATTTTTCATTATGAAATTTAATTATAATATCAAATTTACTTCCAGTTCCACTAATATCTTTTACATCTTCAATTTCTTTTTGTTCTTTAAATTCTTTATAAATATTTGTAAAATATGTTTCTAATTTATCACTAGTTTCCAATTTATCTCTAATAAATTTTTTATTATCATCCTCAGAATTTAAATGTTTAAATGTTTTAATATGATCATTCCATAAATCTTTACTATTAGTATGATAATTACATTTATCACAATTATAATCGTATAATATTTCTAAGTTTAAATCTGACATATCTTTTAAAATTTTAGTTTCAATGATTTTCCAGTTTTGATCAAATGTTAATTCTTTATTTTCAAAACTTTCCTGAAAATATTTTCTTATTTTATTTAATAAAATTTTTCTATTTTTTGATAATTCTTCATCTTCAGTTTTATCTTCATATTCACCTTCACTAACAGCAGTAATATGTCTATCACTTTTTAAATGTCTATTAAATTTATATTGTTCATTGACATAATATTTACAAGGATCACATTTATATACACAATTTTCTATGAATTCTTCTAATTTTCCTATATTTTTAGCATGTGTTACTGATGTCATATGCTGTTTATAAGCATTTTCACTTGGAGCAACATAATCACAAGGATCACAACCTTGTTTTTCAAATTTTGATAAAGACATTTTTTTAATTTAATTTTTACTTTAAAAAAATTAAATTTATTAGTTTTATTTAATTTTTTCTCTTTAATAATTTCCAAAAAATAATAAAAATAACAATTAATAAAACAATAAGTAATGGTTTTGAAATATGAATATGAATTCCTGTCATTTCTAAATTATCAATTGAATATATATCATTTGGATGTTTAATTTTTCCACTTTCTGTCAAATGACCGGCAACAAACTGACAAAAATCCGGAACTTCATTTGGTTTTATTAATGGGGTTAAATCCCCTTTTAATTTTCCAGCCTTTATTTTCTCGATTGTAATATATCGATATCCCGTTTTTTCGTCTATACCGAATTCTTCACGTAAAGTATCTGATCGTGAAGTTTCAATGTATTTTACTTGTTCGGGATAACATTTCTCATTTTCTATTAAATATGGGATATCTGGGATTAATGAAACAACATTTTTCTCTAATTCTAATTCCGGTATATTCCTTTGTATTTTACAATATCCATCAGTTCCATAGTTTTTCCCCCAAGAGTTCTCTATAAGCCAGTAATCAATATCCAACCCATTTTGCTTTTCTGTTCCGAAGCCGCAGATTAAGACCGCATGACCCCCATTTGGACGAGATCTTTTATCTGGGTGTGTATATATACTTTTTCCGTCATACTTCATAAAATCGTCAAAAACAGTAAAACCACAAGCAACTGGACCAAATCTATAAACTTCATACATTATAGCTTTTTCATTAGCCGGAACATTATAAATAGCAACTGCTCTAAAACGTCTAAGAGCCGTTTCTCCATCCATACATTCATCATAATCTGGACCAACAAGTTGTTCACATGTTGGAAGATCAGATTCGTTTTTATAATCACCCAATGCTTTACACGGTTTAGGTGTTAAATTTGAACACCAAGAATTATATCCTGTTGGTGGGATACATTGTTCTGTTGTTGTTCCATATCTATATAAATATGTGACCGCATTATATAATGAATTTCCATTACATGCCGATGTTGTATGTCCTTTTGCTCTTGCTTTTTCTTGTAAACTTTCATTATCTTTTAATTCTTTCCAATTTATATCACTTTCATATTCACAGATTACTGGCAATATTTTACTCAATCCTACATTAAATCTTATTTTACCTCCCGATTGTAATTCGAACCTGTCAGCCAACATATTTACTGTGGCATATGCGTAACAGGAGCCGCAAGCCCCTTGATTGCTAATATCAGTGGAAAGATATTTATCCCAAGAAATTCGACTATCAAAGTTCTTTGGGAGAGGTATATCTAATATATTGGAAATTGTTTCTAATCGTTTAGATTCATCATCAACAATAGCATTACTTCTCAAAATGGTTCCAAAAGTCTTGTATACTGTTTTATTATTATCATATGTTCCAGTTCCATCAATTACTTCATTCTTATGATTTTTAGGAATCATTTTATAATTATAAAATAATATAATTATAAAAATTATATTATTTTTCCTTTATTTTACATTATATTTTAGATCATTTTTACTTTAATTATTTAATTTAAATAATTAATCTTTTATATTTATTAATAAATATAATGAACATAAATTATATCCTTTTTTATTATGACTTTTAAGTATAAAAGTCAATTGCCCTATTCCTTCAATAATATCTATTAAATTTTTATTCTTTTCAGAAAAATTATCCATCCATATTTTAAGTTGATTTTGACTATTATGATTCATATAAAATCCAACATATCCATGTTTTATTGATCTTATCATTAAATCCAAAATAGGTAATTCAAGAATATGCGGTTTATATTTTTTACTGTCTACCATACTTGATAAATTTTTTAACGAATAATCTACATATTTAAATACTATCGAACTCAGATTTTTATTTAATCTTGTATTTCTTAAGATTAAATTAGTCATTTTTATTTAAAATTAATGTAAATAAAAATGTTAGTTTTTTAAAGTCAATAAATAATATAATGAACATATTTTATAACATTTTTTATTATGATTTTTAAGAATAAAAGTTAATTTATTTTTGATTTTATCATCGACTTCTATTAAATTATCATAGTTAGACGATATTTTTTTCCAATTAGTAATTTCTGTTTGACAATGATAATTCATATAAAATCCAACATAACCATATCTAATCGCTTTTACTATTAAATCTACAAAGTTTAATTCAATAATAGGTTTCAATTTTTTATCGTCTACCATACTTGATAAATTTTTCAACGAATAATCTATATATTTAAATACTATCGAACTCAGATTTTTATTTAATCTTGTATTTCTTAAGATTAAATTGATACTAATTTGATTTAAAAATATAGTCATTTTTTGTAATTTTGTAATTTAAAAATCTTGTAATTTAATTATTATTTCTTATAATTAAATTATTAATATCAGTTTTTTTTGTTCCCAAATATATTGATTTAATCGTTTTATATTATTAAATATAATGTCGTTGTTATCTAACATATCTTTATATGGATTATTAGGATTTTCTGCTTATAAGGCATATACTTCTGAACGTTTAGATTTATATTGTCCAGGAGAAGTTAATAAATATTGTAAAAATTCGTGTGGTGATAATAAAGGTAAATATTACATAAAAGGTGAACCTAAATCTTCTGATTCTGTTAATCAATTATTGAATAAAATTAAATTATCATCTAATGTTGCTTCAAATACAGTTAAATGGAGAAGATCTTTATTATTATCGGTTGTGATAGTAATATTAATATCTTTAGTGGTATTAGAAAAATTTCCTTGTGGTAAACAGTTAGTTTTAATGGTTTTCTTAGCATTTATAATTATTTATTTTTCATTTTCATATTATGAATATCATTATGAAAAATATCCTGTAAATAACATTCATAAAAGTATTAATTATATTAGAGATCAATTAAATCTTAAAAATCTGGATGAAATAATAATTATCTAAATAAAACTAATTTTATTTTATTAATTTATAAAATATTGAAAATAAAAGTTCATTTTAGTTTTTATCCTTTCTGAAACGAATCTGTTAAAAATGAATAAATTAATATTGAGAAATACAAAGTTAAATAGAAATTTAAGTTTAGTTATATATAAATATATAGATTATTCGTTGGAATATTTTAAAAAATTAAAGACAAAATCGATTATAAGTTCATATGTTTATATAGATGATATTGATATCATGGATATTGTAATAAAAAGTATTTCTTTAGGATTTAATGGATTTTATATAAGTGAAACATATAAAAATATATGTGAGGATTTAGAAATAAAAGCAAAACGATCAAATATATTAACTTATGTAAGAAAAAATAACAAATTAGGAATTTATATTTCAAATTTATCTGGAGGAAGTATTGATATTATATCATTAGGAATTCTTAAAACAGAATTTGAATATTGAAAAGAAATATTAAACACAATAATAAATTATAGTAGCAGAATTAAAAAAAATTGAGTAATCATTACAAATATTGTCAATTTAGATGTAATTAAACATAAAATTATATATTGATTATCACAAAATTAATATCTAATACTGAAATTAGCATAACTCCTACGAAATTTCTTTTCATTTAGTTTTATGGGACTTTTAGATATAATTCCATATGAACCATCATAAAGTAAAACATCAATATTTAATTTGTTATTATTTTCGATAGTTTCGTATTCTATCTTGATATGTTGAACTATAAATGATATTACCATTTTTATTAATTCGGTTATTTCTACATGTGGTCGTTGTTGATAAACAGAATCCATAACACTTAGAATATTTTCAACAGAAACCATAACTCTCTGTTTATCGGGATATAATCCATCGAGTAATTTAGCACATTGTTTTTGAATATGACCAACAACTTCGATATTGAAAAATTTGGAATCATAGATATCGCTATTAGGAACAAGATAATGATTAAATCGATCTATTTCGTTAGCAACAACGGGATTTTTAGGAGTTAAATTCATATTTATTTATATATTGTTAATATAAATAAATATTATTTAAAAACTGATATTAATATTTTATTTGTTATTCAATTTATTATTTTTTAAATCATTCATAAAATGTATATTAAAAAATTAATATCTTCAAACTTATTTTCTATACCTTACTATTACTTACATAGTAAGAGATAAACAATAAAATAATTATTTATTGCCTAATAAAGATGAAATGAAAAAATTATATTGGAATATAATTATAACTCCGACTTCACAATATGAAACAACATATCGAATAACATCAATAGAATCTCAATATTATTATTTTCAATTTAGAAACGATACCAATTAGTCAATATTATATTGTTTATCTCTTACTATGTAAGTAATAGTAAGGTATAAAAATGAAAATTGGAAGATATTAGTATTTAATATTGGAAATATTTTTGATGATTTACTTTCATCTAATTTCCCAAATATTAGGTTAATTCAAAAAATATTAATTTATTTAATCTTGAAAAATATTATTTACTTAAAAATAAATAATAAAACTATTTATATTATAATAAATGAAATTCGATATATTTGATCATTTATCAAAAGTTATTCCTTTTTATATTAAAATTATAGTTTGTAATTATATTGGTATTAATGAACTAATATTAAATCGAATTTCTTATTGTGAAAAAAATAAAAACATTAATGGTTATTATGGTATTCCAACTTTTAATCAAATTTTATTCAAGTCTAAATTAAATACTAATATAACATCTATTTCTACAGAACTTCTTAGAAA
>Ga0302303_10000262_pt1 | contig 49173 bp, 40 predicted proteins | sample III_Palsa_E2_1_FD_194542 | JGI IMG/M metagenome (GOLD analysis project Ga0302303, IMG submission 194542) | Peat permafrost microbial communities from Stordalen Mire near Abisko, Sweden - III_Palsa_E2_1 | ecosystem: Environmental > Terrestrial > Soil > Palsa > Peat permafrost | place: Sweden...
GTAAACAAGGATCAGCGCATCAAGCTGGATACCATCAGCCTGGTATCAACAGCTAATGCTGATAGCAGCACCCTGCTGTTAAAAACCCCTATGCTCAAAGCGCATTTAGCAGGCAAATATAAACTGCCCGAAATTGGCATGGCCCTGCAGGATGTTATTGATAAATATTACAATACAACCTTAGCCAGTGGTAAAACAAAGCCTAAATACTCGCCAGAGAGTTTTACGTTTGATATTCACGTGGTTAAAACCCCGCTGGTGGCACAGTTCGCGCCCGATTTGAAACAACTATCGCCCATACTGATAGCAGGCAGTTTCAACAGCCAGACCGGCGACCTGGTGGTGAATGGCGCTATACCGAAAGTGGTGTATGGCGCCAATGATATTAATAATTTAAAGCTGACCATAAACACCGGCAATAATGCGCTCAACTACAGCCTAACGGTTGATGAAGTTAAAGTTGGTTCCTCGCTCGATCTTTTATATACCAGCATAACCGGCAACGCGCAGAATGATAAACTAAACCTCAGTTTGCAAGTGCGCGATGCCACTAAAAAAGAGCGTTACCGCATAGCGGGCGTATTCAGCGTATTGCCAAACGAATACCAGTTCAGCTTCCTGCAAAATGGCCTGCTGCTTGATTATACCCCGTGGTCGGTTGCTGCCGACAACGCCCTTGAATTTGGCGGTAAAGGTATACTGGCCAAAGATTTCAGCATCAGCAACAGTAACCAGGTATTGAGTGTAAACAGCGCTTCGCAGCAAATGAATTCACCCATAACGGTTGATTTTAAAAACTTCCATATCGAAACACTTACCCATTTAGCCCAGCAGGATTCGTTACAGGTTGGCGGTGTAATTAATGGCAACGCGAACATCAGCAACTTCCAGAAATCGCCGGTATTTACCTCGGCCTTAACTGTTAACGATTTTAATTTCAAGGGCGATACCGTGGGCAACATAGCGTTAAAGGTTAATAACCAAACCGAAAATGCCTATACTGCCAGTATGAGCATCACCGGCAAAGGCAACCAGGTTGATCTGGATGGTACCTACTATACCAAACCCGATAGCCGCTTCGACCTCAACCTTAATATCGTAAGCCTGAACATGAAAAGCATCGAAGGGTTTAGCTTTGGCAACCTGCGCAATGCCAGTGGTAATATCACAGGTAAAATGAAAATATCGGGCACTACAAGCGCGCCTGTGGTTAGGGGCGACATCAATTTTAATAAAGTCGGCTTTAACGTGGCTATGCTCAACTCATACTTTAGCTTGCCTAATGAGAGCATAACATTTAATAACGACGGTATCCTTTTTAATGATTTTACACTGGTTGACTCTACCGGAAATAAAGCAGTTATTACAGGCAGCATCTACACCAAAACATTTACCGATTTTAGCTTTGGCTTAAATATCCATACAGATAATTTCAGGGTGATCAACTCCACCCAGGCTGATAATAAATTTTATTATGGCAAACTGTATTTAAACAGCGATATTAAAATAGGCGGCAACATGAATAAGCCTATTGTTGATGCCACCCTAACCGTTAACGATAAAACAGACCTTACCATAGTATTGCCCGAAGACGACCCAAGTGTTGAGGATCGTAAAGGCGTGGTGGAGTTTATCAATCCGAACCAGCCGCCAAATATAGATTCGGTTTTAATGGCTAAACAACTGGATTCGCTCAAAAAAACGGGCGTTACCGGGCTTGATGTTTCTGCAACGGTAAACATCAGCAAAAATGCCAATTTTACTATAGTGATTGACCCGCGTAATGGCGACGTAGTACATTTAAGGGGCGAAGCACAGCTAAACGGCGGTATCGACCCAAGCGGTAAAACAAACCTTACCGGTACCTATACCGTTGAGCAGGGTTCGTATAACCTGGCCTATGCTACTGTTAAACGTACCTTCAACTTTAAAAAAGGCAGCACCATTACCTGGACAGGCGACCCAACCAGTGCTAACATTGACCTTACCGCTATTTATGTAGCAAACGTACCGCCTATCGACCTGGTTGAAAATCAATTGGGTGGTAATGATAATACAACCCAGTACAAGCAAAAGTTACCTTTTAACGTTGATCTGAAACTAAAAGGCGAATTGCTCAAACCTGTTATCACCTTTGATATTGTACTGCCCGATAGCAGCTATACCGTAGGGCAGGAAGTTGTGACCACCGTAAATTCAAGGCTCGACCAGGTAAGGCAAGATCCTAACGAAATGAACAAGCAAGTGCTTGGGGTATTGGTGCTGGGCCACTTTATTGGCGATAACCCACTGCAAAGCCAGGGAGGCAGCAGCGGTATTAACGGCGCCATACGTAATAGCGTGAGCAGCTTATTGTCCGATCAGTTGAACCGCTTGGCGGGCAACCTTATAGCGGGCGTTAACCTTAATTTCGGGCTTACATCGGGTGAGGATTACTCATCGGGCACAGCCACTAACCGTACAGATTTAAATGTAGGCTTGTCGAAGAATTTCCTGAGCGACAGGTTGACGGTTACCGTAGGCAATAACTTTAACCTTGAAGGGGCGCAGCAAGGCGAAAAGACAAGTAATATAGCGGGCAATGTTTCGGTAAATTATAAGCTGAGCAAAGATGGCCGCTATATGCTGCGCGCTTACCGCCGCGATGAATTTATAGTGATTGAGGGCCAGGTGATAGAAACAGGCGTAGGATTTTCATTAACGGTTGATTATAACAAATTCAGCCAGATATTCGCCCGTAAATCAAAGGAAGAGAAGGAGATGGAGAAAAAATATAAGCAACAGGAAAAGGAAAAGAAAGAACAGCAAAAAGAGAAGGAAAAACAACAAGATCAAGCCCAACCAACTACTACAACCACCCCGGCAACGGAACCAGAAACTAAAACTGATGAATAAACACTTAAAATATTTATTATTTGTATCGGTTTTACTTAGCGCGTGCAGTAATACCAAATACCTTGCGCCCGGGCAAAAGTTATATTTAGGCGCCAATGTTAAAATTGATAATAAAGACATTAAGAAGAGTGATGCGAAAGAGATGAAAACCGACCTGGAAAGCCTGCTGCGGCCCGCGCCAAACGGGGCTATTTTAGGGTTGAGGGTAAAGCTTTACATCTGGAACAAAACACAAACCACCAAGAAAAAGGGGTTAAGGCATTATCTGCATACCAAAATTGGCGAACCGCCGGTACTAGTAAGTTCGGTTGATTTAGTTAATAACGCTACCATACTGCAAAACCGCCTGCAAAACAAAGGTTATTTTGAGGCGCAGGTAAATGGCGATACCGTAAGCAAAAAGAAAACCGCCAAAGCCATTTACACCGCTGAACCTGGCCCGGCTTATAAAATAAGGCATGTTATTTTTCCTAACCACCCCGAAATTGATGTGGATACTGCCGTTTTAGGTACCTCAAAGCAAACACTGCTAAAACCGGGCAATAATTACGACCTGGATGTGATTAAAAACGAACGGATAAGGATTGACGCGCGTTTAAAAGAAAAAGGCTTTTTTTACTTCGCTCCCGAAGACCTGATCATGAAGGTAGATAGCACCGTTGCCGGGCATCGGGTGGATATTTATGTAAATGTTAAAAATACTATCTCTGATAGGGCAACTTATATATACACCATTCACAACATTTACGTTTACCCGCGCTATACCTTAAAAGATACTTCGCTTAAGCTGGATTCCGCAGTTAAGTACCGCTGGTATAATGTTATCGACTCTAAAAATTCAGTACGCCCATTTGTATTTAAAAACACGGTATTGCTGCATCCCGGCGACCCGTATAACCGCACCAGTCATACCAATTCATTAAACAGGTTTATTGATCTGGGGCCGTTTAAGTATGTTAAAAACCGGTTCGATGATGTGTCTGATACATCATCAACGCTTGATGTTTATTACTTCCTCACACAATACCCCAAAAAATCGTTACAGGTTGAATTGCTTGGCCGTACTACCTCTGCCAATTACACAGGCTCGCAAATAAACCTTAACTGGAAAAACCGCAATACCTTTAAGGGTGCCGAATCACTGGCGGTAACCTTATTTGCCAGTACCGATGTGCAGTTCTCGGGGCAAAGCAGCGGGTATAATGTTTATCAAACAGGTATTACATCTACGCTTTCGTGGCCACGGTTTATAAGTCCGTTTGATTTCAAATCCGATAACGCTTATATCCCCCGCACCAACCTGACTTTGGGGTATACGCTCATTAACCGTACACAGTTATACACGCTTAACTCGTTTAATGGCTCATTTGGCTATACCTGGAAAACAAACGCGTACAGACAGCACGAACTTGATCTACTATCGGTTACTTACGTTGATCCTGAAAATATTACGCAGGTTTACAGGGATAGTATCGCCCATACCGGCAATCCTACGCTGGCCCATGTGATTGACAGGCAGTTTACCTTTGGGCCCAGCTATAGCTACACCTATACCAATACTTCCGATAATTATCGTACAAATACCTGGTATTTTAATACCAAGCTAAGCCTATCAGGTAATTTGTATGGTATTGTAACCGGTGCCGATACTTTGAGCGGTAAGGTGAGCAAGCTGTTTGGCACACCATTCAACCAGTTTGTAAAGTTGGAGAACGAATTTCGTTACTATCATAAATTAGGCCCTAACAGCACTTTGGCAGCACGTATCATCGGCAGTTTTGGTATCCCATACGGCAACTCAACCATATTGCCTTACAGCCAGCAGTTTTCTATAGCCGGTACCAATAGCTTGCGTGGATTTCCGGCACGTTCAGTTGGCCCGGGCACCTATTATTTTCCGGATAGCTTAAAAGGCAGGTCGGGATTTTTACCCGATGAATCGGGTGATATAAAACTGGAAGGCAATATCGAATACCGCCCTAAACTATTCAGCATCGTATACGGTGCATTGTTTGTTGATGCCGGTAATATTTGGGATGTAAAACCGCATGACGGCCTGCCCGGCGCGGCATTCGGCAAGCAGTTTATAAGCCAGCTGGCCGCCGACGCGGGCTTTGGTTTACGCTTTGACCTTACCGTACTGGTGTTACGTACCGACCTCGGTTTCCCTATCCGCGAACCTTGGCTACCTCCCGGTGATCGTTGGGTAATAGATAAAATAGATTTCGGCAGCAGCGCATGGCGCAGTCAGAACCTGGTATTTAATCTGGCCATAGGGTATCCTTTTTAATGGGCTGAATTATTGATAAAAAGGCAGCATCTTTTCTCTTCCAATCAATAATTCACTAATTCATTAACTCAAAATTGGCATATTTAGCTTAACTTTATTAGCTCAACCAATTATTTGCCTTTAACGGCAATGCTAAATCGCATAACCTTTTATAAACTTTTATCGTAAAATATTTTAAATGGGTTTTCTGCAAAGAAATAGAACGGTAATTATAATAAGCCTTATTACAATAGTATTTGGTATTGTTGTAATGACCGGCTGGATTTGCCATATACCATCCCTTGAAAATATAGTCACCGGGCATATAGCTACCCGTTTTAATGCGGCCTTATGTTTCTTTTTATTCGGTAGTGCTTTATTACTTTCTCAATATCATAGCAAAAAATATAACCATTTTGGCTTTGTTATTTTATCATTGCTGGGTACGCTCATAGGGTTGCTTACCATTTACCAGGAATTGTTTCATGTTAATATTGGTATCGATCAGCTATTTGTTATTGACAAAACAGGGCCATCTGTTGCAATTCCTTTTGCGGGCCGTATGGCGTTTACCGCTTCTTTTAATTTCAGCCTGCTGGGCCTGGGGCTTTTGTTGTTGATCAATAAACGCAAACCGTTTCTTATTACAGCCCAGTATATTTTTCATTTTGTTGCACTCATTTCGGGCATAGCCTTAATTGGTAACCTTTTTGGCGTCGAATTATTCCGCTCACTGCTGTATGTTAGCTCAATGGCGAATGCAACTGCCATATTATTTTTTATTTTATCGATTGCCGCATCACTTTTAAACCCGGCACTTGGCTTAACGGGATTGTTTACAGGCCAACGGGTAGGCAATCAAATGGCGCGGCGGCTGTTTACGCTCATTATACTGATGATAATTATTTTTGGATCATTAAGAAAAGAGGACGGAAGCTCACAGTTATTCTCATCAATAAATATAGGCATGTCGGTACTGGCGGTGGCTTTTTTATTGGTAAGCCTGCTGCTTATTTGGAACACGGCTAACTGGCTGAATAAAATTGATGATAAACGAACCGAAGCTGAGGCTAAAGTAAAGCTATTGAATACTGAACTGGAAAAACGAGTGGAGGAACGGTCGGCCGAGTTAAATGAGGTTGAACTGAAATTCCGCACCATTGCCGAAAAATCAATGGTAGGCGTATATATTGTGCAAAATGATATGTTCACCTATGTAAACCCAAGGTTCGCGCAGATTTTTGGGCTTGAGCCCGCAGAACTGCTTAATGATCCCGAAGCGGGGGTAAAAATTTTTGATGAAACTTATCTTGCTATTGTTAAAGAAAATATACGGCTACGTATAGAGGGCGAAGTAGAAAGCATACGCTACATAGCCAGGGGTAAAAAAAAGGATGGCACCAGCAATTGGGTAGAAATTTATGGCAACAGGGTAATAATTGGCGGCAAACCGGCAATTATAGGTTCAGCAATAGATATTACCGAACGTAAAAAAGCCGAGGGCGAACTAAAATCGTCGGAACAAAAGTACAAGCTGCTTTTTGAAAGCAACCCTGTGCCTATGTGGATGATCGATAAAGAGAAGCTTACCATAATTGCTGCCAATGATGCTGCCGCCAAACATTATGGGTATACAAAAGATGAGTTGATTGGCATGAATGTTAAACTGTTCAGGCCTAAAGAAGATGCGGAAAACAATTGGCAGGCTATCAAATGGAAATGGATGGCCCTGCCGGGATAATAAGGCACCTGAAAAAAGACGGTAGCATTATATTTGTACAGCTTGACGCGCATGATATTATGTTTGAAGGCCGGTCGGTAAGGCTTTCATTAACCAACGATGTAACAGAAAAATTGAAGGCTGAAGCATCGCTTCAAAAATCGGAAGCCAACCTGCAAGCCATATTAAATACAACCGATACCGCTTATGCCTTGTTTGACAGGGATCTGAAAATATTAGCAAAAAATCAAAAAGCCGTTGAGTTTATTAATGATCAATACGAGCACATGCCCGGGCATACTAATCGCTTGGCTGATTATTTCCCGCCCGACAGGTTTCCTAAGTTCAATAACTTAGCCAATAATGTACTCAAGGGCAACAATATTAATTTCGAGGTTGATTTTCCGCAGGCGGATGGTTCGGTAACCTGGTATTACGTAAGGTTGTTCCCTATAAATAACGATCATAATGCCATAGTAGGCATACTGATGGCCTTGTATGATATTACCGAACGAAAGAATGCGGAGGAAGACTTAAAAACTGCCTACAGCCACATACAAAGCCATATAAACAGCATTAAAGATATGGCGTGGAAACAGTCGCACCTTATACGCAGCCCTTTGGCCAACCTAAAAGGATTAGCAGAAATGCTGAAAAGTGATCCTGACCCCGAAATACTGCACCACATTCAAAATGAATTGCACCGGATGGATTCCATTATTATCGAAATGGCCGAAGATGCCTCGGATCATGGGAATAATGACTGAAGTAGTTTGTGAATGAGTGATCACTAAAATGTGGTGCGCTTATACTCCTCAAGCAACTCCATCAATAATTCATTAACTTGCTCAATTACTAACTCACTCATTTACTAAATGCGTATTTCCGTTCCACTACAAATTATTGATCTCGACCAGGATGGCTTTCATCCCCTGCTGAATATTAAAATATTTGGCAAATCCTTTACTGTTGTGCTGGATACAGGCGCGTCAAAAACCGCGTTCGACAAAGAACTGTTGCTTAAGGCAAGCGAGAAAGCATCACTTAACGCCAGCGACAAGCTTTCAACCGGGCTGGGTACAAATACCATGGAATCATTTACTGCCATTATACACGATATGCGTATAGGCAAACTAAAAATACCGGAGTTTGAAGTGGCTGTATTAGATCTTTCCACCATCAATATAGCTTACGGGCAAATGGGGCACCCGCAGGTATTGGGTGTTTTAGGTGGTGATATTTTGATGAAATACAAAGCAGTGATAAACTACGGGAAAGAGACTGTAAAATTTACGGTTTAACTCAACTTAAAACTGGTTTTTATATCGCCGCTATAAACTTTATAAAATGTAAAGGAATGTATTGCCATTAGCATTAATAAGGCCGTCATCACAAACGGGTTTATATTTTGAAGCCACATTGAATTATTAAATGAACCCGGGGTTAAAAGTAGCCACGCGCACACCACAATGGCGGGGATGCGGTTAAGCCACCTAAAAAAGCCCCATTTAATTGATCTGCGCGGTTCACCATAAACATGATCAGCATTAAAACGCACTGCCATTTGTAATAAGGCAGGTATGATCCTGATGAACAACATCAGCAATAAAAACTCTCCAAAATTAAACCAGGGTTGTTTAACCATCATATAAACCAACATGGCCAAAACCCCAATAACACCTACCCATGGAAATTTTAAGCCTTGAATAATATAATTCAAATATTTCCTGCGCATCTCCGTAAATATGGAATATTGATATTTATCTTCAATAAAACGCATGCCTTGCATCCCGCCAAAATCGTTGTTTATAATGTTCCGGGCAGCATCTTCAAAAGTGCCATCTTGGGGTTTGTCCTCTAAGGCTGCCAATATATGGTCGTAAAACTCCGCATAAGTTTCGCGGTATTTTAAATTACTGCCCAGGTATTGCTGTAAAATTTGCTGTTGGAGCTGGCTTGGTTTCATGGTGTAATAAGCTAAGCATCAAATATTTACAAAACCCTTTAACTCCTGCTTGCATAAACGCATACAACTTAAATTATAAATTAAAATCATCGCCAGCATTAAAGCAAGTATGGCAGGAGGCCCACTCAGCAGTAGGTTTTTTGGTTCATGATCGCTGAAAAGAAGATAAGGGATTTGCGGCAGCCATAACGCGCAGTTTACAAACATTAAAGGCAAATTAGCCTGTGTTATAATATGATTATAAACTAAGGATGTTTTTCCCTTTGATGGTTTAATACGCCTTAAAGTAATGTAAGCATAGGCAGAGCAGCAGGCCGCCGATATTAAAATTAAGCTAAACAATATAACTGTAGTTAACTTGTTATGCGGCAAAACAAAACTTATAGCTATTAAAGCGGCGGTAAATAAAAGCGAGTGATAATTAATGTACTGCCTGTAATTTCCCCATATCATTTTTTTTACCTTGCTTTTGTACCCGTTTTCGTACGATGCCGCTACCTTTCCAATACCAAAGTAACCGCCAAATTGCGCGTCAATAATCTCCAGGTACATTGTTTCCAAACTACTGTTATCGCCCGCATCCCGCCTTGCCTCAATGGCGGTGGTGATGTGGTCGAAAAGCTCATCATAAATTTCCTGGTATTTTATGTCGTATGCTTTCATACGGGTATGTACCCAGTCCTGTTCCCAATACGTTAAATTCATTTTACAGCAGGTTTAAGATTTAACAATAGCTGTAACTGCTCTATAAAAACCTGGGCCTCGCTTAATTTGCTGGTTACTTCTTTGCCGCCCTGCTCGGTAAGGCGGTAGTATTTGCGCACGCGGTTATCCACAACCTCGGTAAAAGTTTCCAGCAGGCCATCCGCTTCCAGTTTGTGCAGGGCCGGGTATAAGGCACCTTCGGTAAGCATAATCTCGCCTGCGGTTACTTCCTTAACTTTTTGCGTTATCTCATAACCATACATCTGGCTGTTATTTTCCAGCAGCTTTAAAATAATGGTTTGCAAAGTGCCTTTCAGCATCGGGTTTGAACTCATGCATCAAATATAAAATTTATTTATATACATAACAAAATTATGTATATAAATAATAAAGTATATTTTATTAAACATTATTATATCAAAATCCCATGTTTTGTATTCCCGCCGAACCCTTACGCATGTTTGGTGAGGACACCAAACATCGGGAGATTATTTTTTTTATTAAGAATAACCGTACATAACCTAATAAACCCTTGTTCGGTGTCACCACCGAATGCTGCACGTATATTTGGTGGGGACACCAAACATGGGGGTTTAAGAAAATATAAAACTCATTCGCTATCGGCTTTTAGTTTTCTTAACAACTCATCATCAGTTGGTTCATATTTAAGGCCCAGGTTAAGTACCGCTATCGCCTTTTGTTTCCCTTGCTTTTTGAAATAAAATACACTTGCCTGAGCAAATGCTTTAGCAATTACCTGATTATATCTGCTGTCATGATCAGGATAAGTATCTAACTCATGTATGAGCAATTGCATATACTTTTCGCCTGTAACCCCGTCTCCGCTCACAAATCCAATAATACTAAGGCACGACATGTAATACCCGTACAATGATGTTATTACTGGATTACTCTTTAATAGCGGATAACTATCCATATACTTATCAAATAAACCTAAGTTTTGGACGGATGGGGTTTGTGCTGAATACTTATGTAATATCATCTGCACAAAATCAGAGATAATTAATGGGTTTTTAGGGTTTAAATGATAGGCTATCTCTAAACAATCTAAAGCCTGCGAGTAATCACTCGTGATATAGCTATAGTGTGCGTTTTCAAAAAAATAATTTTCTGCTATAAGTTTTTTAACAGAAGTGTCGGCAACGTTGCGATGTAAAAAATTATACACCTCGTCAACTTTATCCTTTTGGCCTGAGTTTAACAGCTTGGTGTTTATGAAATTCTGAAACTGAAACACAAGATATTTTTTTATTTCTTCAGATGCATTTCTATTGTTAACCAAACGGGTTAATCCTTGCCAATCCCTCAACTCATCATATTTAAAGCTACTAACCATAGAAGACATTAAATTATTCTCAATAAATTCGTTTTTCTTGTCGGGAAACAGAATATCCGACTTGCATATATCTGAATAGGCCTCATTAGCTTTGTCGGCCTGCATTTCTTCAAAAGCTTTATTAAAATACAATAATCCAACAGCTTCTTTTAAGCTAATATCTGTTTTACCATAGAAAAAATCATCAAATGCACGCTCTGTTCCAACCCTTATCGCATATGATTGGTCAATATAACCTGCTCGTATAAGCTCATTAACATTCTTCTGTTTAGATTGGTCATCAAACATATAGAATCCTTTTGCCTGATCCATAGTTTCAAACTGAATGTTATCTGAACCCGGATTGGCAACCACATACACATGGGCAGGTAATTGTTTTATCTGGTAGGGAATTTTTAAGGTTTCAAGAACATAAGCATATAAGATAGATGCACTTACGCCTTCATAATCGCCATTAACTATAAAGTCACCAAAATGTGCATGAGGATTATAGTTTTTTAAAAAGTTGTCGTGCAATAACTGATAAATCTTTTTTATATGCTTTGCAGATCTATCATTCAGGACGGATTCCAGGTTGAGTTGTTTAATATCCTGAATAAACCTATCGTAAATAACCTGGGATTCGTCGTCACTAAGTTCAGATGCTAATGACAGTTTAATAAATTCTTCAGGAGTTTGCGCCGAATTTATAAGTGACTTTTCAGTATTGCCAGTGTATGTTATAAAGTCCTGTGCTTTTAACGGGGAATAAAAGCCGGTAATAACAAAAAGCAAAAGTAAAGCTTTCTTCATTCTTTAATAATAAGGTTAGTATATCGATTTAAATATATAATTAAAAAATCAAAGAACAACAAAAAAGCCCCGCTTTGCAGCAGGGCTCATATTTCAAGATCCTTTCGGAAATTTAAACATCTATCTTAGCGTACTTCGCGTTCTTCTCGATAAACTCGCGGCGCGGGGCTACTTCATCACCCATCAGCATGCTAAAGGTATGGTCGCACTCGGCGGCGTTCTCAATACTCGCGCGTTTAAGGGTGCGGGTTGACGGGTTCATGGTGGTGTCCCATAATTGTTCAGCATTCATCTCGCCCAAACCTTTATAACGTTGTACGTGTACGCTGTCTTCCTTACCTGCACCTTTCAGGCGTTGTATGGCTACATCACGCTGTTCATCCGTCCAGCAATATTCAAATTCTTTACCTTTTTTTACCTGGTACAGTGGCGGCGATGCTATGTAAACATATCCGTATTCTACCAACTCCTTCATATAACGGAAGAAGAATGTGAGGATCAGCGTTGTAATGTGCGATCCGTCAACGTCCGCATCCGTCATGATGATGATCTTGTGGTAACGCAGCTTGCTAAAGTTAAGGGCTTTGGCATCTTCGGGTGTGCCAATGCTTACGCCAAGGCCGGTGAACATGTTCTTTATTTCCTCGTTCTCATATATCTTGTGCTCCATGGCTTTCTCCACGTTCAGTATCTTACCACGTAAAGGTAAAATAGCCTGATAATCGCGGTTACGGCCTTGTTTGGCAGTACCACCTGCCGAGTCACCTTCGACTAAATATAACTCACAAACAGCAGGGTCGCTATTGGCGCAATCCGCCAGTTTACCGGGCAATCCCGATCCGCCCATTACACTCTTGCGTTGCACCATTTCGCGGGCTTTACGGGCAGCTGCACGCGCTGTAGCGGCAAGTATCACCTTGTTGACTATCATTTTTGCCTCGCGCGGGTGTTCCTCCAGGTAATTACCTAATATCTCGCCCACGGCCATATCCACAGCGCCCATTACCTCGTTGTTACCCAATTTGGTTTTGGTTTGCCCCTCAAACTGGGGTTCCTGTACTTTAACAGAAATTACAGCGGTAAGGCCTTCTCTGAAGTCATCACCCGTGATCTCGATCTTCATATTTTTCAGCATACCCTCTTTATCGGCATAAGCCTTTAAGGTACGGGTTAACCCACGGCGGAAACCGGCAACGTGCGTACCGCCTTCAATAGTGTTAATGTTATTTACATAGGAGTGTACATTCTCCGAGTAGGTATCATTGTACTGCAATGCCAGCTCAACCGGTATGCCTTGCTTTATACCATCCAGATAAATAGGTTCCGGTATGATAGAAGGACGGGTGCCATCCAGGTATTTAACAAACTCGCGCAAGCCACCTTCTGAGTAAAACTCTTCGGTACTAAAAGTACCATCGTCATTAGCATCGCGTTCGTCGGTAAGCGTAAGGCGGATACCTTTATTCAAATAAGCCAATTCGCGTAAACGGGCAGCCAATGTATCGTATTTGTACTCGGTAGTTAAGGTAAAAATTTCCGGATCGGGGCGGAAGATAATGGTTGTACCTCTTTTATCGGTTTCGCCAATGGTCTTTACATCAAACAGGGGCTTGCCCTTTTCATATTCCTGTGTCCATACTTTGCCTTCGCGGTAAACAAGCGCGGTTAAGTGGGTTGATAAAGCGTTAACGCAACTTACACCCACACCGTGCAAACCGCCCGATACTTTGTAAGTATCCTTATCAAATTTACCGCCGGCATGCAATACCGTCATTACAATTTGCAGTGCCGAAACCTGTTCTTTGGTAGTGATACCGGTTGGGATACCACGGCCGTTGTCTGATACAGAAATGGAATTATCTTTTTGGATGATGACATGTATGGTATCGCAATGCCCTGCCAGCGCCTCATCTATCGAGTTGTCAACAACCTCATAAACCAGATGATGCAAGCCTTTTACACCTGTATCACCTATGTACATGGATGGGCGTTTCCGCACCGCTTCCAAACCTTCTAAAACCTGTATATTATCTGCTGAATAATTTGATTTGTCCTGATTTTCTTCGCTCATAATTGATTAAAACAATAACCTTTCTCCAGGTGGAGTTCTATACAACAAAAGTACGAATTTTGCTTCAAATTACAGCCATTGTTGATAAATATGACCCAATAGGTACCTACATATAAATTCATTAGGAAACTTGTACCGAAAGTTTATCTTTGTAAACTTTATTAAAAAAATTGAGCGGGTAAAACAGGCGATGCAGCCTGTAAACCCATTACTTAACGAAGAAAATTGCACAATGAAAAGAGCTTCTATTTTTACAAAGTTTACACTTGGTTTATTAATTGCCGGAAGTATAACCGCATGCAAGCAAGGAAAAACTGACAGCACCACCACAACTGCACCAACTACAGCACCTGCCGATAGCAAGGAAACTATAGTGTATGTTAATTCTGATACCCTATCAGCCAAGTATAACTATGTTAAAGACATGGATAAGCGCCTTGGTGATAAGGGCAACGCTGCAAAAGGTGACGTACAATCAAGGCGTGATGCTTTCCAACGTGAAGTTGCCGATTATCAAAAAGGTGCGAATACGATGCCTGCCGATCAGCGCCAGACTACCGAGCAACGCCTGCAACGCGAGCAGCAATCGGAACAAGCTTATGAGCAAAATGCTTCTGCCCAGCTTCAAAACGATCAGACAGTAGAAATGAAAAAGCTGTATGATAAAATTGCTGATTATACAAAGGATTATGCCAAGCAAAAAGGTTACAAAATAGTTTTAACCTACTCAAAAAATAATACCAATATGCTATATGGCGACCCAAGCCTTGATGTTACTGCCGATGTAGTAAAAGGTTTGAATGATGCCTATGCAAAAGAAGGCAGCAAATAATATTTAAATATTTAAAAGCAAAAAGCTGAAAGTGGAAGGCAATGCCTTTCGCTTTCAGCTTTTTGCTTTTACCACGGTTTTACTTATAAACGCCCGTCAACCGCGTCTTTTGCCAGCATTCCTTTTACATCATATATCACCTTGTTTTCTTTGCAAAGCTTTTTCAGGTCGAGTTTTTTAAAGTCATCATGGGCTACGGCAATAATAACCGCATCGTAGCAATCACCCGCTTTTAATTTTTTTACCGATTCCCAGCCGTATTCGTGCTTTACATCAGCCGGATCGGCAAGGGGATCAAAGATGGTAATATTTATATCATAATCTTTTAGCGTATTCACAATATCAATCACCTTGGTATTGCGCACATCAAGGCAATTTTCTTTAAAAGTGATGCCCAGCACCAGCACATCGGCATTTTTTACTTCGATGTCTTTTTTTATCATCAGCTTAACTACCTCGTGGGCCACATATTCGCCCATCCCATCGTTTAAACGGCGGCCAGCCAGAATGATCTCGGGATGATAACCCATCTGCTGTGCTTTACGTGCAAGATAGTATGGGTCGACACCAATACAGTGCCCACCTACAAGCCCCGGCTTAAATTTCAGGAAATTCCACTTGGTACCCGCAGCCTGCAAAACTTCTTCGGTATCGATACCAAGGCGGCTAAATATTTTTGAAAGCTCATTTACAAAAGCGATGTTAATATCGCGTTGCGAGTTTTCAATAACTTTAGCTGCTTCGGCTACTTTTATAGATGTTGCTTTGTGTGTGCCCGCAGTAATAATGGTATTATAAAGCTGATCGATGATCTCGGCAGCTTCCGGCGTTGAGCCCGAGGTAACTTTAAGTACCTTGGTAAGCGTGTGTTCCTTATCGCCGGGATTGATGCGTTCGGGCGAGTATCCGGCAAAAAAATCAATATTAAATTTTAAGCCCGAAACTTTTTCCAGTATCGGCACACATTCTTCCTCGGTAGCACCGGGGTAAACGGTTGATTCATAGATAACGATATCGCCTTTTTGCAAAACTTTACCTACTGTTTCACTTGCTTTAAGCAAATGGCTAAGATCGGGGCGGTTGATCTTATCAACAGGCGTAGGTACGGTAACTATATAGAAGTTACAGTCGGCTGTATCTTCTATTTTATCTGTAAAATGCAAACCAACAGCGGCACTATCAGATTTTGTTACTTCTTTTAATGAAGCGCCATCTGCCGAAAGTGTACGGTCATATCCTTTTTTTAGCTCATTTATCCGGTGCTTACCGGTATCAAAGCCAACTACTGCATGTTTTTTTGCAAACTCAACGGCAAGCGGCAAACCAACATAGCCAAGGCCAATAATTGCTATTTTGATCTTCCCTAAATCCTGCTTGGTAATAGTTGATGGCATATTGGTAGTTAATATTTTGTAAATATCCGTTTATTATAACAATTAATCTTCATCGTCCTTCTTGGCAAAAAAATCATCCTTCAGGTCGTCGATTTCGCGGCGGTCGCGTTTTGTGGGGCGGCCAGTTCCCCTGTCGCGTTTCAACATCGGCGCATGGAACATGGATTTAAAGGCCTGCGTTTGTTCAACCGGGGTAATATCCTCATAAAAATAAACAGCCGTTTTTGCATCTACCCTATTCTCCAGCAAACCGGTAACCTTTATCACCTTACGGTCGGGCCCTTTCGAAACCTGGTAAACTTCGCCTATTTTAACTTCGTGCGATGGTTTAATATTATTGCTATCCAACTTTACACGCCCGGCCTTGCAGGCATCAGATGCCAGCGTGCGGGTTTTAAATGCACGTATCGCCCACAGGTATTTGTCTATTCTTAGTTTTTCTTTTTCAGCCATAAGCCCCCTCTAAACGGCGCAGCCCTCATGAGCGCTTTTAAAAATTAACTATTTGCGAATAATCTCCCCCGGTAGGGGAAACTTCAAAAAACATTTTAAGCCCTCCCTACCGGAGAAGGTTTGGGTGGGGCTTATATAATCCCATACAAACTCCCACCCTTTTCGCCCATCCTATCCACCAATTTCTCAACCGCCGTATCCTTTTCCAAAACCGGCGCATGGTGTGGCTTTATGCGGGCATCAATAATAAGCGGGCCCTTGCAGCCCCAATGTTTATGTTCGGTGAAACTATACACGCCATAAATATCATGCGATGGGTTACTGCGTGTAAATGTTACCCAAACAAAATTGTCAAGGTTTTGAGCGGTAAACCCGGCATCATCACAAAGTATCATTAATGGTAGTCCGTTAAGATCGGTATCAGCAAAATGATCGTCTAATATGCCTATCATATCGCCTACATCTTCACTATTGATATGCTTTGGAATCTCTACTGCTAACACACCCGGCATTACCATTTTATAAATATCAAACGGGCGGGGCATGTTAAAGTTTGCCGGGAGTTCAGTCCATAGCTCTCTTTTGATATTTCCTGCTACGGCAACCGCAACTTTACTCCCTGAGTTTAATCCGCTACCGCTATAATCCAGCGTATCAATGGTGGTTTTGGTGTAGAAATGCAGGTCGCGGGTTAGATCTATCCGTTGTAAAATATGCTTTAGAAATCCGCCGATATCATTCACGTTTAATTGCGGGTCATCTTCCTTAGCCGCGATGAACAGGTACTTAGCCAAACTTAGCTGGCTTTTGCCTAATATATGATTGGCAATGGTGAGTATTTCCTGCGGCTTGCGCTCTTTAATGTAAGGCGTATAACGCTCGCTGCCAATAGCGAATAATAATGGATGCACACCTGCCGCGTCAACAGCGTTTACCGCATGTAAACCGGGTATTTCTTTTGGGATGGCTGAACCTGTTATTTCGTGGATCAAAGCGCCAAAGCTGGTATCTTCCTGCGGTGGCCTGCCTACTACCGTGAACGACCATATAGCATCCTTGCGGTGATAAACATTATGCACCTTTAAAAGCGGGAATGGATGCTTCAAACTATAATAACCCAAATGATCGCCAAACGGGCCTTCGGGTTTATTTTCGTGGGGCATAACGGTGCCTGTGATCACAAAATCGGCATCGGCAGAAATACAAAATCCTTCATCATCATAAAAATGCCTAAAACGGCGATTGCCTAATGCCCCGGCAAAGGTCATTTCTGATAATCCTTCGGGCAAGGGCATTACCGCGGCCACCGGATGCGATGGCGGCCCACCTACAAAAATGCTGACTTTTAATGGCTGCCCTTTTGCATTGGCTTTGGTTTGATGCACGCCTATACCCCTGTGCAGCTGGTAGTGCAGGCCTAATTCTTTATCGGTTATATAATCATTACCGGCCATTTGTATGCGGTACATGCCCAGGTTGGCCTGCATAATGCCGGGTTTATCAGCGTCTTCGGTATAAACCTGTGGCATGGTTACAAAAGGGCCCCCATCGTTTGGCCAGTTAACTATTTGTGGTAGCTCACTTATGCTGATGCGGCCAAAATTTACCGGTGCGTTTTTACCAACTTTCATGGGCAGCGCCGATAAGGCCGTGAGCGCTACATTAGCATATTTAAAAGGATGTTTTATAGCACGGATCGGATCGGATTTCAAATCGACCAGAGTCTTTATTTTATCAAGCGTATCCCTGAAAATGAATTTTGAACGGTCGAGCGTACCAAACAGGTTTGATACCGCCGGGAATTTGCTGCCTTTTACGTTTTCGAACAATATGGCCGGGCCCTGGTGTTCAAACACACGCAGGTGTATGGCTGCCATTTGCAGGTATGGGTCAACTTCTTCCTTAATGCGGATTAAACGGCCATGCTTTTCAAGGTCGGCAATACAGGCTTGTAAACTTGGATAACCCATAAACAATTAACACAAATATTCATTTATTTATAACTTCGGCAAAGTTTTAAGATATTCGCCGTAACCGCTTTTTATATACTTTTCGGCAAGCACCATTAGGGCATCACGACCAATAAAGCCCATGCGGTAGGCTACTTCTTCAATGCAACCTATTTTGGTAGCCTGGCGTTTTTCTATCACCCTGACAAATTCTGATGCATCGCTTAACGAATCGAAAGTACCGGTATCCAGCCAGGCCATCCCCCTATCCATAACGCCTACATGCAAATTGCCTTTTTTAAGATATTCTTTGTTAACATCTGTTATCTCGTACTCACCACGCGGCGATGGTTGTATATTCTTTGCTATTTCAACAACTGAATTATCGTAGAAGTATAAACCAGGTACGGCATAGTTTGATTTTGGAACCTTAGGCTTCTCTTCGATGGAAATAGCTTTCAGATCCTTATCAAATTCAACCACCCCATATCGTTCAGGGTCGGCAACCGGGTAGGCAAAAATGGCCGCGCCGCTTACATCATTAAAACTTTGTATCAGCTTGCTAAAACCCGAGCCATGGAATATATTATCGCCCAAAACCAGGGCTATCTTATCACCGCCTATAAATTCCTCGCCTATTACAAATGCCTGTGCAAGCCCGTTTGGTTTTTCCTGAACGGCGAATTGAAAGTCGCAACCCAGCTCGGCGCCATCGCCCAACAACCTTTTAAATCCTTCCTGATCTTCGAGGGTAGTGATAATGAGTACCTCTTTTATGCCAGCCAACATCAATACCGATAAAGGATAGTAGATCATCGGCTTATCATATATCGGCATTAATTGTTTGCTGATGGCCTTTGTTATTGGGTAAAGACGTGTTCCTGAACCGCCGGCAAGTATTATTCCCTTCATGGTGCGATGTTATTTAAATTTTGGATACAAATAGCCAGGCTATGCCGCCAGTAAGGTATCTCCAAACCAAATGTATGTTTAATCTTTGTTTTATCCATAACCGAATAGGCCGGGCGCCGGGCTTTAGTGGGGTATTCTGATGTGCGGATGGGCAGCACCTTTACTTTAGTGCCGGCAAGATCAAATATGCTGATAGCAAAATCATACCACGATGTTACTCCCTCGTTGCTGTAATGATAAATCCCGTAAGATTTTTTGCCTGATGCAATAATATCAAGGATACAAGCTGCCAGGTCGATACCATAAGTTGGTGTACCTGCCTGGTCGGCAATAATTTTTAGCAAATCGCGTTCACTGCCCAGCTTAAGCATGGTTTTTACAAAGTTGTTGCCATATTCTGAATACAGCCAGCTGGTACGAATAATATAATGTTCATCCAATATGCGTATCACATCCTGTTCGCCCTCCAGCTTGGTAAGGCCATAAACGCTGATGGGTTCGGCTATATCATCTTCAGCAAGCGGGTAAGGTTTATCGCCCTTAAAAATAAAATCTGTAGAGGTATGGATCAATACAGAATTATTGTTTTTACAAGCATTGGCCAGGTTTTCGGCACCGGCTTTATTGATCCTGCGGGCCAGGTCTATTTCGTCTTCGGCTTTATCAACCGCGGTGTAGGCAGCACAGTTAATAACAAAGGCAGGGCTATATCTTTTAAAAACTGCTGCTATAGCTGCCATATCCAACACATTGGCTTCTGATTCTGTAGGGAAATAAATGTTCGTGCTCCCTCTTTCTTCAGCTACTTTTTTTAAGCAGTGACCCAATTGCCCTGAGGCCCCAAATACTACGATGTTTTCCTTCAAAATAATCTATTTATATGCCAGAGCTTGTTATTAAAATCCAAAATCGGCTGCATCCTTTAAAAATGGCAGCTCTTTATCTTTATCGTTAACTATCAGTTCATCGGCATTCAATTCCCAGTTTATATCTAATGCCGGATCGGCATAATGCAGGCCGCTTTCTGATTGTTTATTGTAATAATTATCGCATTTATACTGAAAAATAGCATTCTCGCTCAGCACTATAAACCCATGGGCAAAACCTTTGGGTATAAAAAGCTGATGATGGTTTTCAGCAGAAAGCTTTGCCGCGTAATGCTGACCGTAAGTAGCCGATGCTTTACGCAGGTCAACCGCAACGTCCAAAACCTCGCCCTGAACAACCCTTACCAACTTTGATTGCGCATATTCTCCTTTTTGCAAATGAAGCCCGCGTAGTACGCCCCTTGCAGAAAAAGATTGGTTATCCTGCACAAAATGCACAGTTTTTCCGGTAGCCTCAGTAAATGCTTTTTCGTTAAATGATTCATAGAAATAGCCACGGTCATCATTAAAAACACGGGGTACTATTACTATACAGTCCGCTAAGGGGGTGGGTATTATAGTCATTGTATAACAGTATTACGCAAAATTTAGCGGTTTTCGTATTGGTTCTCGTAATAATTGGCATAAGTGCCGCTTGTAACATGCATAAGCCATTTTTGATTGCACAAAAACCAATCAATAGTTTCAGACAAACCCTGTTCAAATGTTACCGACGGTTTCCAGCCTAATTCCTTATTCAATTTACCTGCATCTATAGCATAGCGTAAATCGTGCCCGGGGCGATCCCTCACATAAGTGATCAGCTTTTCGCTGGTGCCTTGTTCCCGTCCTAATTTTTCATCCATTTGCTTGCATAATAAATGGATCAGGTCGATGTTCTTCCATTCGTTAAAGCCGCCAATGTTGTAGGTATCGCCTACTTTGCCTTTATGAAAAATCAGGTCGATAGCGCGGGCATGGTCAATCACATACAGCCAGTCGCGGGTATATTTACCATCACCGTAAACCGGCAATGATTTGTTATGAATGATGTTATTGATCATCAGGGGGATCAATTTTTCGGGGAAATGATTAGGCCCGTAATTATTTGAGCAGTTTGATATAACTACCGGCAAACCATAGGTATCATAATACGCCCTAACAAAATGATCAGATGCAGCCTTGCTCGCACTGTATGGCGAATGCGGGTCATACCGGGTATCTTCGGTAAACAGGCCGGTTTCGCCTAAAGCACCATACACCTCATCGGTTGAAACATGATAAAAAAGGTGATGGGTATAGTCATCTTTCCATTTTTGTTTCGCGATGTCAAGCAGGGTAACTGTGCCGATCACGTTGGTATAAACAAAATCCATCGGGCTAAGGATAGACCTATCTACATGCGACTCTGCCGCTAAATGAATCACATCCGTTACTTTATACTCATCAAATATGGCGCTTATACGGTCGCTGTCTTTTATATCAGCTTTTTCGAACTTGTAATTTTTGGCTTCTTCAATATCTTCCAGGTTCTCGAGGTTACCTGCATAGGTAAGCGCGTCGATATTCAATATAAGATAGTTGGGGTATTGCGTTACAAAGCGGCGCACCACATGCGAACCTATAAAGCCTGCCCCACCCGTAATAAGAATTGTCCTCATAAAATCCATTAACCAAAGATAGTAATTTTAGTGATTGGGGAATAGAGGTTGGCAAATGCAGAAATGGGGTAATTTACATGCTAAAACAAAGAGAGCCAAAGTAGAGGCGCAAAGTATTGTGCCTCTACTATTTTTCAGGAGACTCAAAGTATTGCGTCTCTATCTTTCAGTAACAAGTGCGCCCTTGCTCAAATAATCCTTATAAGCAAGTGTAATGCCCTCTGCTAAGGTGGTATGGTATTTCCAGCCGATATTGGTAAGCTTTGTTACATCCATTAGTTTTCTGGGGGTGCCATCAGGTTTTGAAGTGTCAAAATTTATGTTGCCCGTATAACCGGTAATTTTTTTCACCAGCAACGCCAGGTCTTTTATCGAAATATCCTCGCCGGTACCAATGTTAATGTGGGTAGGCTCGTTATAATTCTGCATCAAAAAGTAACAGGCTTCTGCCAGGTCATCGGCAAATAAAAATTCACGCAAAGGCGATCCTGTTCCCCAAATGGTTACAGCAGGCGCATTTTGTTCCTTAGCTTCGTGAAAGCGGCGCAGCAATGCCGGTAATACATGCGAATTTTGAGGGTGGTAATTATCATTATACCCATACAAATTGGTAGGCATTACTGATATATAATTACACCCATACTGCGCGCGATAGGCATCGCACATTTTTATTCCCGCAATTTTAGCAATGGCATAAGGCTCGTTTGTTTCTTCAAGCAAGCCTGTTAACAGGTATTCTTCTTTTAAAGGCTGAGGTGCTAATTTTGGATAGATACAGCTTGAGCCTAAAAACATCAGTTTTTTAACACCATTAAGGTATGATTGATGGATAACGTTGTTTTGTATTTGCAGGTTATCATACAAAAATTCGGCGCGGTAGGTATTGTTGGCTATAATACCGCCAACCTTAGCGGCGGCCAAAAATACGTAATCAGGCTTTTCGGTTGCGAAGAAATCAGCTACCTGTTGTTGGTTTCTGAGATCGAGCGTATCTGAGGTCCGGGTTATGAAATTAGTGAAGCCCTCTTTTTTTAATTTCCTGTAAATGGCAGAGCCAACCATGCCACGATGACCGGCGATATATATTTTTGCTTCTTTTTCCAAGGTGATTGTAATATTAATTATATACTACTTAGTTTTTTTTTAAGCAACAGGCCCGCATAGACAGGGCCATAGTAAAGGTATCTTTTGCTCATCTTCTTTGGATTTTTTAAGAGCCTGATAAACCATTCTAAACCCATGTTAATCCAAAATTTATTTGCTCTTTTAATTGTTCCTGCGTAAAAATCAAAAACGGCTCCGATAGAACAAATTGCTTTAGCATTAATTTTATCGTAATTATCATTTACCCACAATTCCTGCTTTGGGGCTGTCATGCCTACAAATAATACATCAGGCCCAAATTCATTTATTTCATTTACGATCCGATCATTTTCCAGTTCAGAAAATACGGCTTTAAATGGAGGAGAATATGTTTTTACAGTAAGGTTAGGGTAGTCTTTTTTTAAACGGGTTTTTATTTTGTTAAGTGTTTCATTTGATGACCCCATATAAAAACAGCGTCCGTTTAATTTGTCCAATTTTTCCAGGAAATATTTATGAATATCTGCACCAGCTACTTTAGCTACCTTCTCGCCTGAAAGCAACTTAACAGCTGCGGTTATACCTACACCATCGGGCAATAAAATATCAGATTTAATTAACGACTCCTTGAAAGCCGCATCTTTTTCAGCTATACAGTAGGAGTACTGATTAATCGTATTGATCACAAGTTTATTTTTATAATCTATTTTACTAAGGTCATCAGTAAAAATCTTATATCCTAAACAGTTAATTGAAGAGTATTTATCGCTCATATCTAATCATTAGCAAAATATCCATAAATGTTATCCCGCGCCAGATTTGTAGTACTTTATTCAAACTGATTCTTAATCACATAACCAGAATCTTTCAATAATTTTTCTCTATTGAATAGTTCAACGTCGGCTGCAACCATCTCTTTCACCAAGCCTTGCAAGTCATATTTAGGTTTCCAACCTAATTTTGTTTTAGATTTGGTAGGATCACCTATTAACAGATCAACTTCTGTAGGTCTGAAATACTTTTTATCAACCGCAACCACTTCTTTACCGGTTTCTATTTGGTAATCAGGATGACTGCAACTTACAACATATCCTTTTTCTTCAGCGCCTGTTCCTTTAAATGCCACGTCTATTCCAACTTCTGCAAATGCAAGTCTTACAAATTCCCGAACCCTGGTAGTTACCCCGGTAGCTATAACATAATCCTCAGGTGTTTCCTGCTGCAATATCAGATACATAGCTTCCACATAATCCTTTGCATGTCCCCAATCACGTTGTGCGTCAAGGTTACCCAAATATAATTTGTCTTGTAAACCCATAGCAATTTTTGCAGTAGCCCGTGTAATTTTACGGGTAACAAATGTTTCGCCGCGCAAAGGGCTCTCGTGATTAAATAATATACCATTACAAGCATAGATACCATAAGCCTCACGATAGTTAACAGTTATCCAATAGGCGTACATTTTAGCCACTGCATAAGGCGAACGTGGGTAAAAAGGTGTAGTTTCAGACTGAGGCACTGCTTGCACCAAACCATATAGTTCGGATGTAGATGCCTGGTAGATCCTTGTCTTTTTTTCTAAACCTAATATACGAATGGCTTCCAACAAACGCAAAGTACCTATACCATCGGCATTTGCAGTATATTCAGGCGTATCGAAACTTACTTTAACGTGCGACATGGCACCCAGGTTATATATCTCATCCGGCTGTACCTGTTGTATTATACGTATCAGGTTTGTAGAATCCGACAAATCTCCAAAGTGCAGCGTGAGCTTAACATCTTTGTCATGCGGATCCTGATACAAATGATCTATCCTGTCGGTATTGAATAATGAACTACGGCGTTTTATGCCATGCACTTCATAACCTTTTGATAAAAGTAATTCTGTTAAATATGCTCCATCCTGGCCGGTGATGCCTGTAAGCAAAGCGATTTTTTTCATGTGTTGAGTAAAATGTGCTAACAGTTACAATATTAGCAAAAAATATGCTATTTTAATAGTGGATTAAAAAAAATCCTTTATTATGAATAATTTTGAACACGTCTTTTTGCTGATCAAAAAAACATATTCAGCCTCAGTCTTTTTTTATTAATATAATTGAAGAAAAAGGAAGTATAGTCGCTTGGCCCTGATAAGTATTATTTTTAATGTCGGTATATGTGCCATTAAAAGTAATAACCTTGTTCGCCTTTGTAAAGTTATATTGAAAAATAACGTTACTGGCCTGCTGATTGGCGATACGCAAATTTTTAACAACGGATGAACCGTCTTTCCCTACTGTATTAGCCCAGTCTTTGAATGCCAATACCTGTTTATTATTGTTGATATTTACGGCAAACTTCCCATCAGAAAGGCTGTAGTAGAAGTTGTTATCGATTGTTCCAAAAGCAGAAATATTTGACTGGGGATTTTCTCCATTTTCATACCTGGCCAAAACCTGATTCGGCTGTTCACTAAACAGAATGTTGCTTTGTACACTATTACCCGATGCAGCACAAAAGTGACTATTCAAAATAGTAACTTGTGCGCCATTGTTGAACAATGTATTACCGGATACATTTGCGTTACTGGTACCGTGCATATATATGCCCGGGCCACTGCAATTTGCTACAGTATTGCCTGTCACATCAATATTTTGAGTACAATCATCTAAATAAATGCCGGTAGCATTTGAGTAAGTAGTGTTTTTCATGCGCGAACCTTCTTTTGGCCCTTTAGCATTCAGAATAATATTTCCTTCTATTTTCTGGTTAGAACGTTCTTTAGGGTTAGCCCCTTTATAGGTATAAATTCCGCCTCCGTCACTCTTAATCAGGTCATAGTCAAGTATTAAATTGTTTCGTACTGTGATATTACTTCCAAAAAATCCAATACCTACATACCCAGCCCTTGCAAATACATTATTCGCAATTAAAGTACCGCCGTCATCATCAAAATACTGAAACGCGAAGTATTGCTGATCACCGCTTTTCCCTCTGCCCGGTATAGTTCCAACATCCTCTACAGTATTTCCCAAAAATGTCAACTTCGGCACCCCGCGTATTTCTATGCCATTATTATTTATGTGATTAATGTGATTATGTTCCATCGTGACATTACCCTGGCCACCGGTTATTGTTACGCCGTTTTCCCCGGCGTTAGTTATGGTATCATTTTCAAGAACAATATTTGATGAGTTGTTGATATATATATTATAATTGAGCGCTTCTGAAAAATTAATATTAAAAATATCAACAAAAGAAGAGCCTTCTATGTGCAATGCTTTTGAAAATGTAGCAACATCAATTGCTTCATTATTGGGGTTGCTATTAGACCAATAGAGTAAAATCGTTTTGGTTGTTTTATTATAACACCATTCTCCATTTTCAGTAAGTGTTGACGGATGATTTTGTATAAAATATCCCCAATTATCCTGTATATTATATTTTGAGTTGTTCTTGGCGTTTACTGTTGCATCCAAGTTAAATGTGTTTCCGGATTGGCCGGTTATTGTTCTTTTGTCAATTACCCATTCGTAAGGGCGGTATACTATCTCGCCTCCTGACCAATTCTGCGATATATGTTCCTGACCGGTTAATTGTGTATACCCTGTATGTGATTGAACGGTAAGATATCCCATATTGGGGCTATTTAATTTGGGGTACCTGCCCAAAGGCAATTGTATCGAATTTCGATATAGGCCAGTCACCTCGGTGCCGCATTGTGGGCATGATGCCTGCCATACATTGCCTCCTTTTTTAACCCAGCCGCTTATCGGTGTTGCCCCGGCAATTATAGGACTTTTGCCAACCCCGTAAGCATCAACAACTATATGGGCACTTGATGTACCGGAGTGTGTTAAATTTATCTGCCCCCTGAATATGTCGCCTCTTTTAAAAAAAACCTTATCGCCGGGCCCCAGTACAAGGCTATTTACTTTATTAATTGTCTGAAAGGGGGTATTTGTTGAAAAGCCGTTATTTTGATCGCTACCTGCATTTGCGACATAATAGTTATGCCCCTGGCCATGTACTCTGGCAATTGTACCAACTATAATTACCAGATAAACTATAATATTTTTCATTTCGATTGAAAATTAATCCTATAAATACTTAGTATCTTCACAAATGTACAAACATTGAGAGCCTATATTGTTTTGACTGTTAATAAAAAAGCCAAACTCTATAGTGGCCAAATACAAATATATTTCGCTAACTAAAAACGGTTTCGACCAACAAAAATACTTTCATCCTATTTGCCTAAACCTTCTGTCAGTCACTTACTACAGTAGATGCGATTAACTATTTAAATAATGAATAAAAGTCGATTTTTTCAAACACCTCAAGTTTTCCATTAATAGTGGCATCTTTAAATATTCTGCCATCTTTTTCAAATGCAATTTTTGCTAACTTATAAGCGTATTCCTCTGTTTCATAATCAGGTGCAAACCATTGCATTCCCGGCTTATAATATCCTTTTATAAAATGGTTATCTTCTTTACCATCGCTTTTGATGCTTGTACCTGTTCTTTCGCTGGTGTTATAAGAATGATCTTTACCTATCAAATATACTTCGGTAAAGCCCATATAATATGCAAGCTGCATAGCCAGGTAAGTTACTGATTTACCTGTTCCATGTCCTTGAATAGCAAGATCTGTTGAAAAATCCGGTTTTAGTTTGTCCCAAATAAAATACTGATTTTCACTATTACTAAACTTATGCCTTATTTGCCAATTGTAAAAACACGGTATATCTAAGCTATTATAATCATCAAAGAACTGTAAAAGCTGAGCATCCATATCTACACAGGCAAGATAATTAGGCATAAAGCCATTTTGTTCCTTCATCATGTAGATGCGATTCAAACCAATGGTGAATTCATTTTTTAACAATGAAAAATCTATTCCTTTTAAACTGGGGCCATTGGCTATAAGGAAACATCTTTTGCCTTTATGAATGTCTTTAAACCGCTCAATGCCTTTGCGGTTTTTTACCGTAAATGATAAAGGCATACTCCATGCCAGCCTTTCAGGAATATCTTTTATTCTCCGCCAAATTGCCTTTGATACTCTCGAAATCGTGATATCACGACGTTTTAAGGTAAGCAGGCGCTTAATGTTTCCCATTTATTTACTTTAATTATTTTAATTGTTTCATTTCATTGAAGGCTTTGCGGCCCATAAAAAGAAAATCGGTACTGAACGCAATAAAATTGTACCCGGCGTTGTGCTTATCTTTCACCAATTCATATTCCGGGTCGATTACGTGATAGCCCATCGAAAAGCTTTTTTCCAGGCATATTTTCTCGAATTTTCTTAATGCATCCTGTACTACCGGTTCATTAAATTGCCCCGGTATACCCAATGAGCTTGACAGGTCATAAGGGCCTATAAACACACCATCTATTCCTGGCGTGCTGATTATTGCTTCCAGGTTATTTATTCCTTCGTAGTGCTCTATCTGCGCAATTATAACCAGGTTATTATCTACCCACTTCCTATAATCCTCAAAAGCAAAGCCATAACGCTGGGCACGGTTAAGGCCAACACCTCTTTTACCTACCGGCGGGTATTTTGCAAATTCAACTGCCTGCTTTGCTTCATCGCCAGTGCAAACCATCGGCACTATAATGCCATCGGCACCAGAATCCAATACTCGTTTTATTACTACCTCTTCATTTTTCGATACCCTTACCAATGCAGCCATCCCTCGCGCCTGTATAAAGCCGATCAAAACCTGCACTTCATTATAATCAATTGCAGTATGTTCCAGGTCGATACACAGCCAGTCAAACCCAGCCTCGGCAAGTATATCAATTACCGACTGGTGCGGTACAGTGATCCACGAACCTATAGTATTCTCCTTATTTTTAAGCTTTTGCTTTAAAGTGGTATTTTTCATTGCATGTATTTAATTTTCCATATCGGCAAAAACAGTTACCGCACCACCATTGCCGTCTTCAACAAACATGGGGGCAACAACTACAGACCTGATCTGTTTATTAACTGCGGCCAAAGCCATATCCTCAATCACCAAAATCTCCTTTTTTCCGTCTTCAGGGCAAAGAAAAGCCTTATGGCTCACCCTGCCTTCCGGCCTGAAATTCCATGAGGTAAGTGATATAAAATCGAAGCCTACACACCTCAACTTCGGATATTTGCCTCTGAAATAATCAGCTAATTCAGCCGCAAGGCCGGGGCTATCATTCCAGTATTTATCAATTGTTCTATATTGTTCATACCCGGTACGTATCAGCAGCAATTCAATATTATTCTGTCCTATCTCGTTTTCAACTTTTTTAAAGTCATCAACAGAAATTAATATACCGGTTGCGCACCTGATATCAACCAGTTTCACTTCATCATAAAAGAAATCGTTCACATCAAATTCATGGGTTTTTTTACCGGTGGCAGAAAAATGATGTGGTGAATCGATATGTGTGCCAATATGATTGTTTGAGAAAACCCAGCACGAAGAATTAGCCGTTTCGCCCTTCAGGATAGAAGAATTATCCCTGATAAATATCCGGTCACGGTTACCATAAGCCGGTGTCGACTGGGATATAATGTGAGACAGGTTAATATTATTGTGCATTTTATTTTAAATTGGCCAGGGTATGGGCTTTTACTTTTATAACAATCTTTTTAATATAACCCGGCTCACCATCACTATAAACAGGTGCATGTGCATCTTCCGGATAAAATACCGCGAAAATATCATTGCCTATGATCACCTCTCCTTGTGGCATTATCATATCAAAAAATGTAAAATCCTTTTGCTCGTTATACGGAATATTAGGAGTTAATCTTTTAAGGTTCGACCAGGGTATACGCTCTGTATTTTTTATACAGTATTGCACATCAATAACATGCTTGTGTGCCTCGTAGCCAAAATCGTTTTTGATCTTGGTTTCGTATTCCATTACCACTGCTTTAGCCGTATCGGTAAGCGGATATTCGCCAAGCTCAATCTCCGGGTCGGCATTTTTTATAAATAACAACCCCTGATATATATCATTGCTGATTGATTTATAAAACTCAATATTGGTAAGTGAATCAACTATCATATTTTACAATTAAGCTTCTATGTACTGCCTTTGCAGTATTATATATTATTTGAATTTGCTAATCTTCTTTGTAATAAAAATTCAGTCCAGTAAAAATCTTCCAGGTCATCAATATCAGCTGCCTCAAGCCTGTCGATAGGGAACATCAATGGATTTGAGCCTAACCTGTTTTGTATTTTGTGATTAGTTTCTTTTGAGAAGATATAAAAGCATGAATTTTCATGATATATCGGCTCCAGGTCCTGTGTCCTAATCAGTTTTTTAGGGTCATGATTAACACCAGTGCCATCAGGCCAGTAAAAACGTTGTTTTACTTCAGTAACCGAAAAAAGCGCATCATGTTCTTTTTGTGCAAAAAAGGCTTCGATTGACTTATTGATCGATTCAATTGTTAATAACGGATTGGTACTATGGGTTTGCAAAAAGTATTCGTTGTCTGTTTGTTCAATATCATAAGCGATCAAAGGCTGAATGCTTACCATATCGCCAAGTAAAAAATCGGGCCTTACCAATATTTTCACCTTTTCAAAGTTAGCTTTAGCGCTCTCAGCAATTTCTTCTGAATCTGTGTTAATTAGTATCTCGGAAATATAAGGGCTTTTTGATAATGTTTCCATTATCCAATGAAAAGCAGGTTTGCCCATTAATGGACGGATATTTTTACGCGGCACTCTTTCGGAGTGGCCTTTCATGGGTACAAGGGCTGTTATTTTGGGTATTTCCATCGTTAGATTGCTACTTTAATAGTGATCTTTTTTATTAATTCCGGTTTATCAATATAATGCTGAGGCCCATGCCCGTCTTCGGGAAACATAATGGCAAATATGCCATTGCCAATATCAACTTGCGTGCCCTGCGCCGATGGGTCTTTATAAAAGGTACGGTCTTTCGCTTTATCGTAAGGGATATTCACATTCATCCCTTCAATTGGCGACCATTTAACCCGTTCCAAACCCGATACCGGGTATTGTATGTCTATAACGTGCTTATGCGCCTCGTACCCTCTTGAAAAATCAGCAATCGTTTCATATTCGCTTACAATAGCTTTAACGTTTTCATTAACAGGATAAGTGCCTATTGCAATATCAGGTTTAGCCTGTTGCAGAAACTGCAAACCGGCATATATATCTGCAGACAGGCTTTTGTAAGTTTCTATATTTTTTAATGTATCCAGTATCATACAGCCTGCTCAGTTAATTGCGTATCAAAATATTCTCTTAACCAGCCTACAAACTCACTATCCATCGGGCGCATATCTCTGAAAATTTTGCCACAGCCTTTGTTTAATATTAAACCCAGGGTTTTGCCTACGTTCTTTTTGTCTTTACTTAGCGCGACTGTAAATTTCTCAAGCTCTATGTCTTCAATAGATGTACCTTCCCACACCTGGCTCAGCAATTCCCGTATGTATAAGCGGGTTTCTTCTGTTATATAACCCAGTTTTACCGAAACAAAGTTTGCCATATCCATACCATAGCTTACGGCTATACCATGCGGGATACGGTAATTGGTTAATGATTCAATGGCATGCCCAAACGAATGGCCGTAATTAAATACCAGGCGTTCATTTTGGTCAAACTCATCTCTTTCAATATATCCCTTTTTAATTTCAAGGCTGCGGTTAATTATACCTGCCAATACCTTTTTATCGGTTAAGGCATCCTTGTATTCTTTTTTAAACCGATCAAAATCTTCGGGGCCTGATACGATAAAATAATGGCACATCTCTCCCATGCCTGATTTTAACTCCCAAATAGATAGGGTATTTAAAAATTCAAGATTGATAAATATACGGTTAGGCGGATAAAAGCCGCCGATCTGATTTTTAAATTTACCAAAATTGATAGAAGTTTTACTGCCGATACAGCTATCGCCCTGGGCTAATAACGATGTTGGGAAAAACATCCATTTCACCCCGCGGTACATGATAGATGAGATAAAGGCGGTAGCATCTTGTGTAATGCCGCCACCAATGGCTACAAGCCTATGGTTTTTACGAAATCCGTTTTCTATCAAATCCTGTATGATCGGTTCAACACCCTGGTAGCTCTTTACCGACTCGTGGGCATCAATGCCTATGTGCCTGTATTTAGCTAAAATGGGCTTTAGCACCGCACTGTACAGCTCTTTTATTTTGTTATCAATAATAATTACATCGCCTTCTTTTAATTCATCAAGCAGTGCTTTTTGTGTATCATCAATAAACGTTACACTATAATCATGAATTATTGATTTTACTGTGAAATTATACATTGGTATATCCTCCATCAACAATAATGTTTTGCCCGGTTAAATAGGAGTTAAGGTCGCTACTTAAAAAAAGCACAACATTGGCCATTTCAACCGGCTGGGCCATCCGTTTTATGGGTATCATATCCGTTATCTTTTTAATCTCGTCGGGCGTGTTAGTAGTAGCGGTAAGTTCGGTTAAAGTAAAACCAGGGCCTACCGAATTTACCATTATATTATACGGTGCAAGCTCAATAGCCAGCGTTTTTGTTAAACCGGCTATTGCAAATTTTGCAGTAGTGTATATGGAACGCCCCGGCCTTGTTATGGTACTCCATATAGAAGTTATATTAACAATACGGCCATAACCGTTGTTTTTCATTATTTTACTTACCTCGCGGCAAAGTATGTATGGGCCTTTAACATTTATATCATTTATCAGATCAAAGTCTTCATCAGTAGTTTCGGTGTTCAGCGCAATTTTGTTAACCCCGGCGTTGTTTATTAAAACATCAATTTTGGGGTAGGCTGATATCTTGTTTACAAAGGTTTCAACTGAACTTTTATCGGTAAAATCAATCTGTAAATACGTGATCTTATCGGATTTATTTTCAGCATTTAGTTTATCAACTTCACTGGCTTTGGTCCCTGTTAAAATTATAGAAGCGCCGGCTTCTAAAAAACGATCAGCGATAGCTTTTCCAATACCCCTTGTACCACCGGTTATAAGTGCAGTTTTGCCTGATAAATTAATACTGATGCCTGATGAATGATCCATTAAAAGCTATATCTTTTTAGGTTAAGGCTAAAAATTCCTCGTCGGTCGAGAGGTAATTCACAATAATATGGTTCAATATCATGTGCACATCTTCAATAGGGCCATAATCACCTTTGGGATTTGGGGTGTACAAAGGCACGGTTGCTATCTCATTTAATTTACCACCCAAAAAACCTACAAAAGCGATGGTTTTGCCGCCCAGTTCATTAGCATATTCAGCAGCTTTAACCAGATTTGGCGAATTACCGCTTGCCGATATAGCTATCAAAACATCTCCGGCTACAAACTGACCGCGCATTTGCTCAACAAAAACATCGTCAAAGTTATTGTCGTTTCCTATTGCTGTTATCATAGGCACGTTATCAGTTAAAGCGATAATTTTAGGACGGAATTTTGAGAAATAACGCACAAAAAATCTAAAATCGGCCTGCATGTGCGATGCCGTAGCAGCACTGCCGCCATTGCCCACTACATAAATAGTGTTACCACTTTTAAAGGCATCAATGAAAGTTGTTACAACTTCTCCTAATTTTTCAGGATCAATTTTGTTCAAAATATCCGTTAAACGTCCTACGTAATCTTGCAGATAGTTTTTTAATAAACTTGTTCTTTCCATTTTTAGTAATAAGTTTTTACAATTAATTAAAAATCCTTTTGCTCATATACTTTATCAATAATGGCCATCAGCTTAAGTGCATCGTCTGAATTACCGATAGTTACAGGATTATTATTATCTATGGCGTCGAAAAAATGATCCATTTCGTAACGCCAGCTATTATTATTTACATATTTGGTGATCACCTCATCCTGCCAGGTAGCAGCAGGGGCGGTCGACCGGTTTTTGGCAACAGATAGTGTTTCTTCGCCGTATGACATGGTTGAGGTGATCAAGCCATTCAGTACCATATAACCTTTTTCCAAAAATATTTCCAATGAAAACAGGTGCCGCCATTGCGACATGGTAGAGTGTAGCGATGCCACCTTCCCGGTAGCCGATTCCTTAAGAATAACAAATGCATTATCCTCCACATCCATATGCCAGTAAAGGTTCGATACTTCGGCCTTTACCACATCAAAATCGCCGGATAGGAACAGGAACAGATCGAGCATGTGGATACCCTGATCCATCAATATACCACCGCCAGCAAACTCCTTTTTGGCCCTCCACTGATTAAAGTAATCTTTGGTTACGCTTTTTCCATAACGCCCTCTTAACCACAAAACCTTGCCGTATTCGTTGCTGTCAATCAGCCTTTTCATGTGCATCACGCTGTCATGATGGCGGTGATTAAAGCCATACATCAATGTTTTACCACTATTTTTTTCTGCAATCTTTATTTCCTCAACATCAGAAGCTGTAAACGCAGGCGGTTTTTCGCAAAAAACATGCTTACCGGCATTCAATGCCCTTATGGTTAAATCTTTATTGAGGAAATTCGGCGTACAAACAATAACTATATCCAATTCGGGATGATTGATGATCTCCTCGTGGCTTACATTCGGGATGCCTTCAAAACTATCGCCAATATTTGGTTCTGATATTGCAATAACCTTACCCCTTTTAATTTCGGTAATGGCCTGGTTTCGGGTTTTACCCATTACCCCGTAACCTATAATACCAACCTTGTACATCATATATAGTAGCTTATTTTAATGCGTTAATAAGATTATTTACTGCATCTATTTCCATTAATAATTTCCCTTCTTCAGCGTATGACCCTAAATGTGGCGTTAACACAACATTATCAAGATCACAAAGTTGCCCCGAGTAAGGTTCATCAGAAAAAACGTCAATCGCTGCACCCGCCAGCTTTTTTTCACTTAAAGCCTGGTATAATGCACTTTCGTCTACAATTCCGCCTCTGGAAATGTTTATAAGAAAAGCTCCTTGCTTTAATAGGTCAAGTTCTTTCTGGCCAATAACGGGTGACTTATCTTCGTTACCTGGCACATGAATAGTAATAATGTCGGCTGTTTTAAGCAATGTTTCAAAATCCACCAGTTTAACATCCCATTTTTCTGCCCAGCCGGCATCTGGAAAAGGATCATAGCCAATAACCGGGTTTTCAAGTCCCCGAAAAAGCTGTGACACTAATTTTCCGATACGACCCAATCCTATTACTCCCACCACTTTATTATATAAAAGATTGCCAATCTGTTTTTTCCATACCCTGTTTTTCAGGTCGCTGTGAGCCTGCGGGATCTTCCGCAACAACGACATAGTCATCCCTAATGTTAGCTCTGCTACTGCTCTTGTCGGGCCATTGGGTGTATTGTTTACAATTATGCCTTTTTGCCCGGCATATTTTAAATCCACGCTATCCATGCCTATGCCCACCCTGCTGATGCACTTCAGATCGGGCAAGGCATCCATGACTTTTGCTGATAAAGTTTCAACCCCGGCCACTATGCCTATACAATCTTTAGCAAGCTCAATGACTTCATCCTCGGTTAATTTTCGCCCGTAGGGGTTATTGATCACTTCGAATCCATTTTCTTCCAATATATCAAATGGTTCGCTACTTACTTGTCCAAACGATGACGGGGATGTTAATACTTTCATTACGTTATTAATTCTTATTTCTCACGCTCAATTTATTGCGGTATTAATTTGTTGTATACACTGATCAACTCACCTGAAAGCTTTTCCCAGGAATATTTTTCGTTTGCATAATCTCTTATTTTTTTTCCTGTTCTTTCATCTTGATACAATTCAGAATTAAAGAAACCAGATAAAACTTTTGGAAGCTCAGAATCATCCTCATAAATAACACCGGTAGTATTTACCAGGATATCTTCAGGAATCCCCCCTACGTTCCTGGAAATTACAAATGTTCCTAACCTATAGGCCAAAAATAAAACCCCGCTTTGAAATATAAATTTATAGGGTAGGCACAACACATCCGCAGCTGCAAAATAATTTTCAATATCCTTATTCTTTATATGGCCTATGTGCTTCACAATGTTATTTTTTATTAATGGGTCATTGCATTTTTCCTCTATATATTTTTTGTATTTTTCATCTCGGAATTCTCCTGCAATTAGAAGCAGAATATTCTCATGTTCTTTTTTTAAATTATGAATCGAATCGATAAGGGCTTCGATATTTTTATACGGGCTTATGGTCCCAAAAAAAAGTATTACCTTATCAGTTTTGCTGATGCCAAGCTCTTTTCGGGCTTCATTTTTACTTTTATTAGTGAAAGGAACGTGATTGTTTACTCCATGGCTGATGATTTCAATTTTATTTGCAGGGATGCCAAAACTGATTAAAAGTTTCTTTATATAGTTATTATGAACTATAAAAACATCAACCTTGTTATAAAAATGGCGTTTTATAAAACCTATGTTGATATGATAATCGCCGCTTGTTTCTTTTCTGAGTAAAAGCCTGCTACTTATATCATGAACTTTATATACGAGCTTTTGTCCTCGCATTTTTATGATCAAAGGAAGCATTAACTGTTCAAAACTTTCAAATTGGCTGTTTAGCCATTCTATATGAATTATTTCTGACCTATTCGTTAATAAATATGCTATCAGTTTACTATAGTAACCTATCCAACGAAGCAATTTCCCAACCTTGGTTTTTCTTTTTAGACCGAGGAAATTTTTAACACGAAGATTTGGATCGTCGTTAAAATCGTGTGTCTCATCGGGAGGCCTCACTGCATCAATAACATCTACAATTAATCTATCTTTATTATAAAAGCCCGACAGAATTCCATAAAGATAGGCAAACTGGTGACCACTATATATCAAGGAAATATGACCGCTATTTTTTTTTGACATATTAACTGAAAGCTAATTGCTTACCCATAATAGTTGCTATCATATTCTTCAAATGCTTGTTATACCTCAACTCGCTAAAAGCACAGTGTAAGCGGGTATTGATTTATTACAGATGCCTTATGTAATTTTACATCTTTGTCTACCGTAACCAATCTTTCAATGGATTAACAATGGGTTAAATTTAGTAAGATTTTTAAAGATATCACTAAAAAATCTTAAAATTATTATTATTTTACTAACCTAATCCCCCTTTTCGATATTCAAATTGTATTAAAGATATAGTATCGTTCAGCGTGTATTTTGCGCATAGTGTTAGGTAGGTAAGTAGTGTCAAACCTTAATCACGTTAACTGTAGATATATAATGCACTTTATATAATAGGTTTGCAATTACCCCATCAAACAGTCAATTAGGATTAATAATGGTGTTATTTCCAATTTAGATATTACTACGGCTTAAACCGCGATTTGATATCTGGAGCCTCAATCGTATCGCTGAGTTTTTTCTACATTAAAGTACAGCCTTGAAATGATCCGAATAGTTGTGCTTAACATCCTGTTAAACCATTACTCATTTATTTGAGTAATCAGACTGCTTATCAAAAGAATTTGAAGATAAATGATTTCGATTAATAATCGAATGTTTTATAAATCCACCAAAATAATAGAAATATTTTTTAAAAAGCCCCGTATAGGCAATCGGAAACAGCCCATGATCCGAGTAAAACATCAGGTATTTGCGAAAATTAAAGTTTGAACGGATAGAGGTAGCGCCTTTAATCGCCTCTCTTAAGTTTCGCTTGGTTGTTAGCCCGGTTGTTTCGGTGTTATTATACAAAACCAAATCTAAACAGGTAACTATTGTAACACCTAAACGTTTACATCTTAGTATATAATCACTGTCACCATGGTATTGCGGAAATCTTTTTTCATCCCACCATATATTATATTTTTTTATTAAAGCAACGGGTACCAGTGTTCCCATACCCGCTAACCAATCGCACTGCATAAATCGATCAGTTTGTTTTACTTCGTTATACATCCCATAACTGCCCGTAAAACGATTGAAATATCCACCCACAGACCATATTTTGGTCGGGTTGTTCTTATAAAGAATTTTAGACCCTATAATTGTGTCAGCGATGTTCGGGGTTAAAAGAACCTGTTCGAGCTGTAAAAAATAGTTTTTAGCAGGTACAGCATCATCATTCCAAAGAAGGATCCAATCACTATTTAATTTGTTGATTGCAAATTGCGCTCCGCGATTAATGGCTCCGCTCCACCATAAATTTCCGTCACCTTTAACAATATTAGTATCCGGGTAATTTTCACTGATCCATTCAGAACTTCCATCTGTTGAACCGTCATCAACCACAATAACTTTATAATCACAACTTCCGGCGCCCTCTCGATTATAAATCTCTAATGAATCATGAAGACATTTCAAACCCTCTTTAGTTATATTTAACCTATTATGAATAGGAATAATGACAGATATTTTTTTTGTAATTTTTTCTGACATCCTTTAACTCTCTAACTTTAACTTATTTGTTGATATAACTGATCCAAAAAATAGGAATATATGAAAAAAAGCCTGGTCAAAAATCACTTCACTAAACCCACAAATCAAAAAAACAATTAAAAACATTGCCGGGTAATATTTAGGCGCTCCATAAAGCCTAACCAAACTACGAAACGAGTAGTACATTAAGCCAAAATACAGCACAAAAAAGAATATGCCCCATTCTACCAGCAAAGCGGTATCTCCGCAATTTCGCAACGCCGCCTTATCATCGCCACCGGTTCTGATGGACCTGGTACTTCCTTTGCCCCATAGTACGTATTCCGTTCGCTCTATTAGTTCGCTAACATCCAAAAAAGCGCTGGCAACCCGCGAATCCCCTTCCGTTTGATTTATCGATTTGTCCATATTGGAAATCTCATCCTGTATTTTAGCACCCAAAAATGGAAGACTGCTAAAAAGAACCAGGCTGATCATGACCATTGAAGAAACCAATAGCGTTTTTGTTAAAACAGATACATTTTTTAAGGATAAAAAATAGCCAATTATAATGATGAAATAAGCTAAGAAGCAAGTGGTAGAAATTGTTGTAAGGATGCCTAACGAAAAAACAATTCCTTTTTTATTGAATAATTTCTTGGTTAAAAGCAAATTAAATATTTGGGCGATAATTAACATTATCGCAAAAATCGTCGGCTCCCAGAATGGCCCATTATTACGCCCTAATTTGAAAAAGTTGTTAGTGTCAAAATTGTAAAATATCGGGTTAATCTCGTTATTTTTCACTTCATAAGATATTGAAAAAGTCTTGAAGATACTTGGAAACATATTTGCTATGCCTTTCACCACGCCCTTATCTACATGGTAAAGCCCAAAAAAAACAAAGCTTATCAACGTCAGGTAGTACAATATATTAATGTACATAGGTAGTAAATTCATTTTCAAGCAATTGACTGTCAGTATTGCAAATATGAAAAAGATTATTACCTGCCTGGTTATTAAAACATCATACCCGTTAAAAGCAATATTGTGGTATATTTCGAGTCCTAAGGCTATAATGAGGAAAATAATCTCCAATGGAGTAAAGTACCATCTTCTGATTACGAAAAGAAGACACACCAAAGTTCCATAAATACCTACCGTTGTCTTTAAAATTGGAATAACCGACACTCCAATTAAAAGAAACAACAGCAAATAATCGATTTTTTTAAACTTTACCGCTGTATCCATAAACCTGTTTTAGAAACCCGAATTAAATTACTTTTTTCTCAGATTTTTGTCTGTTTTTTATTTTGTTAACGAATGGCTTCAATTGAGCAGAAATATTTTTGGTGCTAAATTGCCTGATATCCACGGGATTGATCCCATTATATCTAAGTGTTAGATAGCATGCTGTAGTAATAAATATCTCAACAATTAACCAATTCCAAGCTGTTCCAACGTAACCGAAATACTTAGTCATGATATAATTAAGTATTAAACCAATCACACCTCCACAAGATGTAATTTTCAGAAACGCCCGATCCATTCCGAGATTAAGCATAATCTGCACACCAAAAACATTTGCCATAACAATTACAAAAGGCACAAATGCCATTATCTGTAATGCAGGCACAGATGGCAGAAATGCAGGCCCATAAAACCATCGCAATACCATAGGGCCAATAAAGCATGTGCACAAAGCAACTATGCCCATGAGTGAAATAACAAAAGGTACAATTTTTTGTACCAGCGTTATGCCTTTCTCCTGGTCTTCAGCTAAAGCGGATCCTATATACGGATATAATGCTTGCGAGAGGGGCATACTAATTACGGTAGTTATTATTAAGATTAACTTTTGTGCCGCTGTATAAAATCCGACCTCCGTTTGATCCTTCATTAATCCAAGCATAACAACATTGGTCGTTGTGTACAGCGTAATGACTATAATGGAAAAAAAAACTATTTTTTCATCCCACAATAGTTTATAAATTTCCCGACCCGTCACTCTTATTATTTTTATGTTATAGGTTTTGTACGCCCAGATAAATGAAACAATAGCAATTAATATTTGAACTATACTTGTTAAAAATGGCTGCCATAAATAGTCTGTTTGTTTATGAATAGCCATTAATACAGCCACGGTGAACAACAATTTACCTGTAAAATTCATCAGCGCAACCTTAGATAGATCCTGCATTGCCTGGAATAGCCAATTTTGGGTTAATACAGAAGCAATACAGATAAAGAAAGAAAAAACAGCAACCTTCTTTTCCACGGCCAGGGTTGGGACTAAAAATAAACAAATTATAAAAAAAAATGTTGATATACAAAACAGGATACACTGCGCCGCAAATACTTTACTAAAGACCTGCGAACGTAATATCTCGTTGGAAGGATCTTTTGACAGGATTCTGATTGCCGTAAAATCAAAACCATACCCAATTAGCAAAGTAAAATAGGTGATAAACGAGGCAGCATAATTTATTATACCAAACTTCTCTGGCCCTATAATTCTTGATATTATGGGCACCGAAATTAAAGGCATAATATAGTTTGCTGCCTGAACGACTCCCAAAAGAGCTACATTGGTTATTAAACCACTTTTTTTATTTTCACTCATTAAAAGTAAGCTCGCTATTAATGATCGCCAGGAGTACTGATTGGTTATGTTTACCTTTAAAAGAATGCCTGATTTATTTCTTCGTTATTTTGTCCCATAAACTCTTTCTCTGAGGTTCCTCAGTCTGTCCATAATTCCCATAACCATAACCATAGCCATAGCCATAGCCATAACCATAGCCATAACCATAACCTTTAACTGTTACAATATCATTAACGATAATGTAGGTTTTTTTCAACTTGGATGTTTCAGTTAATTCATTAGGTATAGCAAGCTGCTTTTTATAAGTGTAATTCTGACGTACGATGTACAATGTAATGTCAACGAATTTTTCAACTATCAAAGCATCAGAAATCAAACCAATCGGCGCGGTATCTATAATTATATAATCGAATTGTTTTTTTAACGTTTCTATCATTGTCTCCAACCTGTCATTCAAAAGTAATTCAGCGGGATTAGGAGGGATCGGCCCTGATGATATGGCCCAACAATTTTCAGAAAAAGACACAGGTTGTATAACATCGCTTAATTCTCCGGCTTCAGATACCATATAATTGGTAAATCCATTTTGATTTAAACCAAGATAAGTTGACAGCTTTGGCTTCCGAAGATCCAAATCAATAAATACAACCTTTTTCCCGGAGAGGGCAATCGCGCTGCCAAGATTTACTGTAATAAATGATTTACCTTCCCCACTCATTGTTGAAGTAACCATTATAACATTACTCTTAGACGAATTTAACACATATTGCAAATTAGTACGCATTGCACGAAACTGCTCAGATATAGCCGTCCTCGAATTTTGTTGAACAACAATAGTTTGGTTAAGGTCATCGCTATGGCTAATCTCGCCAATAACAGGTATGGCAGTATTATTTTCAATATCCGACCGTGATAATATTTTTACCCGGATGGCCTCTTTCAATGAAACGAAGCCGAAAGGGATTAAAAATGCCGCTGCAATGCAAGCAAGTATCGCAACAACTAACGGACTATTTGACGGTTCATATTCGCTTTTAGCATCGTCAATTATACGTGAACTCGAAATAGTTGATTTTTCAGAAATAGCGGTTGTCTCGCGTTGTTGTAGCAAAAACAAATAAAGCGCTTGTTCCAGGTCCTGCTTGCGCGAATAATCTAAAAAAACGCGCTCCTTAGACGGCACACTCGAAATTTGCCCCGCAAATGAATTGTTTTTCGCCAGCAATTCTTTACGGCTAACTACTAAGCTTGCTTTATAAGTAGCTATTGTTTTTAATAATGTAACCCGAAAGTTTGCCAACTGTAGATCAAGATTTTGCACAAAAGGGTTATTCTCTGTGGATGAAATTGTAGAACGATCCCGTTGCAGTAGTAGTTCATTATATTCCTTAACCGCCTCCCCAAATCCTGCATCCTGTATTGCAAGCACTCCGGGCAATACTTTTTTGTTACTCGGATCATTTAGTATATTCTGTAAATCCTGGATAACCGAAAGTTGTATTTCGATTGCGCTTAATTGTTTCTCATAATCGCCCGTTGCATCTATCAGCGCCTGTGCCTGAGCGTTAATATCTGCAATATTGTTATCCTTTTTAAACTTTTCAAAATTCGTTTCAATACCTGACAAATCTGCACTAACCAGGGTTAATCTGTCATTTAAAAATTTGAGTGTACTATCGGCGATCTGAACTTTATCGGATAAATCAGCATCCAGGTATTCTTTTATTAATTCATGTAGTATAGCCTCCCCTTTGGCAGGGTTTTTATATTTAAATGTCAGGTTTATGGTAGTTGCTAATTTATCAGCCAATTCAACATCGTAATCCTTTGCCAGATTTTCTTCCGTTTTTTCTACCGCTTGAACAGATATAAAATAACCATCTTTGCTAACCGGTATGCCGGTTCTCCTAAAGGTGATATCATACTGTGCTAATTTTATTGGTTCTCCAAATTTTGCTTTCACATCGATATCATCTTTACCATTGGTCAGGTGTATGATATCGCCATTTACATCCACTTTATACTTCCTGTATTCAATCGAATCGGATTTATAATTAACATCAATTGTGAAAGGTGAATCCTTGAATAATTCAATGGAGCCAATAACATCTCGCCTATAGGTTACAACGTTTAACTGTAGCTTTTTTACTACGTTAGTTAATAAACTACGAGACTGAAGTATCTGCACTTCGTTATTAGCATTATTAGGTATGCCCAATAGCGACGATATGTCGGTTAACCCGCTAAGGGCCCCGCCTTGTGCAGCACCGCCTAACATACTACTGGCGCCTCCCGATGCAGGGCTTGATTGCATCTCTACCAAAATAGTAGCACTGATTTGATATTTTAGTTTTGCAAACCTAATGTACGTTAAAGCAATTACAACACAAATTATAATAGAGAATACAAAAATTTTCCAATTATGTGAAACTTTACCTATGATATCTTTCAGATTAAAAGCATTTTCTTCAGTACCGTTCTGTGCGTTAGGTTTTCTTATACTTTTGTTATCTTGTTCGTTTGACATATGCTATTTTGCTCTGGTTGCGTAAATAACTAAGATGGATAAAATGGCTGCTCCAAGGGAATAAAATTTTATCTGCGATGCGTCATTTGCATCTGATTTTGCTTTCCTTGGTTCTATATATATAATATCATTTTGGCGCAGGTAGTATTCATTTGATGACAAGACCTCACTTTTTTTAAGATTCAGCCGATATGCCGTTTTAGTACCATCATCGTTTTGACGTATTAAAAGAACATTTTCCCTTTTACCAAAGATGGTGAGGTCACCAGCCATCGCAATAGCGTCCATTATACTTTCTTTTTCATCGGGCATTATGTATTGCCCGGGTTTTAATACCTCACCGGTAATATCCACCTTGAAATTTACGAACCTTACAGTTACTATAGGATGTTTAAAATACTTAATTGCCTGGTTATAAATCTTATCTGATAACTGGAAAGTAGTGTTTCCGGCTGCTGCGATTGTTCCCAGTATCGGCATTTTCACATTACCGAGGCTATCAACAAGCATACCGCTTACCGGTTGTTGACTTTGCCCGGCACCTCCTGCGGCTAATGCTGCCAAAGCGCCACTGGCACCACTAGCACCACTAGCGCCAGCACCCGCTGATGACGTTCCGCCTGGTATTTCATTAGCGCTGTTAATTATTCCCATAGCAGACATAGGATCGTCCGTTTGTATATTAATATTTAATATATCTCCGGGGTGAATTATAAGCGGGGAATAGGCTGTTTTAGGCAAAGTTTTATTTTGACCTGAATCAGGAATATCCTGAAAGTATTTAATTTTCTTCGTGGTATTACAAGAAATTATTATCAGTGACAGGCAAAGAATCGAGTACAATAAACAAAATCTCTTTATTAAAGATTTCTTCATAGGTATTTAATTAATGTTTCTATTAGCAAATAAAACGTACGCGAATATAGCAAAATGTAGTTTAATACAACAGAAAAATTTCTTTTTTCTAATTATACGGGCTATAATTAATTTATTTTTAACAAAAATACACAAAAATTAAAAATTATGAAATTATTTCTATGCCTGCCCTACTGTGCCGCCGAAATTCATTGGAAAGCCTGAAGGCCCCTGCTGTACCTTTATACGCCCGTTTATCGTCTCAAATTTTTCAATATTATCTTCAAGCGCCGTCAATAATCGTTTTGCATGCTCGGGTGTTAAAATAATTCTCGACTTTACTTTTGCCTTCGGCACACCGGGCATAACACGTATAAAATCGAGTACAAACTCCGAACTTGAATGAGTAATAATTGCCAGGTTTGAATAAACACCCTCTGCAATTTCCTCAGAAAGTTCAATATTTAACTGATGTTCCTTTTCTTCCATAATGCGAAATTAACAAAGCTATCGTGAACAAAAAGTTGTTTTTATTAATAATTCCGAATAGCTGTTTAAAGCTTCGATTTTTAGGTTAAACTCAAAAATTAACTTTATCGTCAGCCGGTTTTAATTTTCGCTTTTCCGCCTTAAAAACTTTCAAGTTTTTTAACCAATTTTTTGCAGGAACTTCAATAAAATAATAGCAACTTATCGAAATCATTATAAGTAACAATAAATAAGTATAAAACATCAGATTTTCATTGTTCACATGTAGCTTTTTGAATAAGAAGTAAATTAACCCTTTGATAGGGTTTTGTAATATATAAATACTATAACTTGCTTCACCTAATAAAATCAAATGTTTATTTGAAAATGCTGTCGATATTATTCCTTTATTTAGAGCTATGAATAAGATTAATGGCATGAAGCAAATAGCCATTAAACCGTCGTGGTAGTTAATAACGGTATCCAGGGAAAGCAAAAATAACATTAAAGCAAAAATAGCTATAATTAACAAATCAAAATTTCTTCTAATATTATTAAATTTTAAATATATAAATCCAAGAAAATTTCCAATAACGAATTCATTAATATGCATTAAAGGAAAATAAAATAAAAAATCATGGGCTTTTGAAGGATAACCTTTATAGAATGACGATAAATACAAATAGTTAACTATAATTTGTGTCGTTATCCATAGGCCTATTGCAGATATAAATATTAATCTAAACGAAGACTTTCTATAAATGTAATTAAATATAAATGGGAAGGATATATAAAACAATGCTTCTACAGATAATGACCAGCCAGGGGCGTTAAGTTCTAAAACAGAACCAGGAACCCACGACTGCAAAGCAAAAAGTTGTAATAAGAAGTTTGACGGGGAAAGTCCGTGTCCTTTTATACTTAACATTACTGCTAAAAACAGCCCAAAAAAATAAAGCGGATATATTCGTGCAAATCTATTTATGTAATAACTTGGAGGATCGATCTTTATTGATTTGTCCTTCCCATATGCTATTATCATCACGAATCCAGATAATATAAAAAAATAACTTACACCAACGTTTGCGTTATTAAAAATCGTGTGTAAAAATGGCAAATTAAATGGATATATATTACTTTTTGCATGAAATATCACAATGGAAATTGCCGCTAAAAATCGCGTGAAGGTTAATTGATTGATCTTCATATTTACTTACGAATATAAATAATACATCCTAAAGGTTAAGGAGTTTAAAAAATAAAGGAATACATGATTTATTTTCTTTATAATCTTTGCTTTATGAGAGAAACAGATAAAGTATTAAACACATTACTAAATATACCTTTATTTCACCTAAAACAAAAAAGAGGTTGTTCCTACCTTGAACAACCTCTTTCCATTAAATTAAATTAAATTATTTTATATTATGCTTCAACCTCTTCAGTTTTTGAAGCCATCAGGCGGTCAAATTCTTCCTGTGAACCTACGCGGATATTTTCATAAACACGTAAACCGGTTCCGGATGGGATAAGGTGACCAACGATCACATTTTCCTTCAACCCAAGCATATTATCCTTTTTACCTGCTATAGCTGCTTCATTCAGTACTTTTGTAGTTTCCTGGAATGATGCTGCCGAGATAAATGATTTTGTACCTAATGATGCCCTGGTTATACCCTGTAATATCGGGCTTGATGTTGCTGCTATGGCATCTCTTACTTCAACCAATTTTAAATCTTTACGTTTTAAAATCGAGTTTTCGTCGCGAAGCTTTCTAACAGACAATATCTGGCCAGCTTTTACAGCGGCTGAATCTCCGGGATCAACAACAACCTTCTTATCAAATATGTCATCGTTCTCGATCATGAAGTCCCAGCTATCAACTGCCTCTTTTTCAAGGAAGGTAGTATCGCCGGCATCTTCAATTGATACCTTTTGCATCATTTGGTGAACGATAACCTCAAAGTGTTTATCATTTATCTTCACACCCTGTAAGCGGTAAACTTCCTGTATACCATTTACCAGGTATTCCTGTACTGCAGCCGGGCCTTTAATAGCCAGGATGTCGGCAGGTGATATTGAACCATCAGACAATGGCATACCAGCCTTCACAAAGTCGTTATCCTGTACCAGGATGTGTTTTGACAATGGAACAAGGTATTTTTTAAGCTGACCGTCTTTTGATTCGATAGTCATCTCGCGGTTACCACGTTTAACACCACCTAAGGTTACTACACCGTCAATTTCGGTAACAACAGCCGGGTTTGACGGGTTACGTGCTTCAAACAACTCGGTTACACGTGGTAAACCACCTGTAATATCGCGGGTTTTACCTGTTGAACGAGGTATTTTAGCAATAACCTGCCCGGTTTGTAGTTTCTCGCCTTCATCAACTGCAATGTGGGCGCCTACCGGGATGTTATAACCTTTTATAACGTTACCTTTTCCATCTGCTATTTGAATAACAGGGTTTTTGGTTTTATCTCTTGTGTCAATAATTACCTTTTCGCGGTGACCTGTTTGCTCATCTGATTCTTCGCGGAAAGTGATACCTTCCAAAACAGCTTCAAACTGGGCAACACCACCAAATTCTGATATAATAACAGCATTGTATGGATCCCATGAACAAATACGGTCGCCCCTGGTGATCTTGCTGCCATCCTTCACATACAGGTATGAACCGTATGGAATGTTATTGGTTACAATTATTTTATTAGTTCCCTCTTCAACAATGCGGAATTCACCTGAACGGCCTAATACCACATCAACAACACCTTCTTCGGTTTTGTACTGAACTGTACGAACGTTCTCAAATTCAATCACACCATCAAACCTGGCGTTTATCTGTGATTCAGCCGCGATGTTTGACGCGGTACCACCCACGTGGAAGGTACGCAGCGTTAACTGTGTTCCCGGCTCACCGATAGACTGTGCAGCAATTACACCAACAGCCTCGCCCCTTTGCACGCGTTTACCACTTGCAAGGTTACGGCCATAGCACAATGCACATACACCACGTTTGCTTTCGCAGGTTAACACCGAACGTATTTCGATACCTTCAAGCGGAGAGTTCTCGATATTTTTGGAGATCTCTTCATCAATGTCATGGCCTGCTGATACTAACAATTCGTTAGTAATAGGGTCATACACATCGTTTAATGCTGTACGGCCTAATATACGTTCGTGTAATGGCTCAACAATATCCTCGTTATCTTTAAGGGCGGTAGTAAATATACCTCTTAAAGTACCGCAATCTTCTTCACCAACTATCATATCCTGGGCAACATCATGCAACCTACGGGTTAAATAACCAGCATCAGCAGTTTTCAAAGCTGTATCGGCCAAACCTTTACGTGCACCGTGGGTTGATATGAAGTATTCTAATACCGACAAACCTTCTTTAAAGTTTGAAAGGATAGGGTTTTCAATGATCTCGCCACCTGAACCTGATTTTTGAGGTTTCGCCATCAAACCACGCATACCTGCAAGCTGACGGATCTGCTCTTTAGAACCACGCGCTCCTGAATCCAGCATCATAAACACTGAGTTGAAGCCCTGGTTATCTGTCGACAGGATTTCCATCACATTCGCTGTTAAGCGGTTGTTGATACGTGTCCATATATCGATGATCTGGTTGTAACGTTCGTTGTTGGTAATGAAACCCATGTTATAGTTACCCATAACCTCTTCAACTTCTTTAGAAGCCTGCGCGATAAGCGTAACTTTTTGTGCAGGGATATTTATATCCAACAGGTTAAATGATAATCCACCCTGGAATGCCATTTTGAAACCTAACTCCTTAATATCATCAAGGAATTGTGCTGCACGGGCCATACCTGTGTTTTTTACTACCTCGCCAATAATATCACGCAGTGATTTTTTGGTAAGCAGCTCATTTATATAACCAACCTCAACCGGAACATGCTGATTAAACAACACGCGGCCTACAGTGGTATCAATAATTTTGCTAACAATACTTCCGTCTCTTTCCTTAACAAAGGCTTTAACCTTTATAAAGGCATGCAGGTCAAGTTTCTTTTCGTTATAAGCGATGATCACTTCTTCGGCAGAGTAGAAAGTTAAGCCTGAACCTTTTACAATATGTCCTTCTTCGGATTTGCGGCCTTTGGTTATGTAGTACAAACCAAGCACCATGTCCTGCGAAGGTACTGTAATAGGCGTACCGTTGGCCGGGTTAAGAATATTGTGTGATGCAAGCATCAGTATCTGGGCTTCCAAAATTGCCGCGTTACCAAGTGGTACGTGAACGGCCATCTGGTCACCGTCAAAATCCGCGTTAAAGGCGGTACATGTTAAGGGGTGCAACTGGATAGCTTTACCTTCAACCAATTTTGGCTGGAACGACTGGATACCTAACCTGTGCAGCGTTGGCGCACGGTTTAGTAATACAGGGTGCCCTTTTAATACGTTTTCTAATATATCCC
>Ga0302303_10000268_pt1 | contig 48495 bp, 81 predicted proteins | sample III_Palsa_E2_1_FD_194542 | JGI IMG/M metagenome (GOLD analysis project Ga0302303, IMG submission 194542) | Peat permafrost microbial communities from Stordalen Mire near Abisko, Sweden - III_Palsa_E2_1 | ecosystem: Environmental > Terrestrial > Soil > Palsa > Peat permafrost | place: Sweden...
TCGACTTCATCATCAGGTATTGGCCGATAGCGCCAACAGGTCCCGGCGTCTGCGCCACGGTCTGCGCGAACTCCGCCAGTTCCATGCGAGCCGTCTCGTAAGACTTTCCGACCGTTACCGTCACATCGTACTTACCGCGTGAGAGGTCGTTTTCGACGTATTCCTTACCTGTGACCGGATCAGTGACCATCTTGTTGATCGTGACGTATTTCTCAGCCAGATCAGGCCCCAGAATGCGTATGGAGCGTTCGGCATCATAGTAATGCGGGATAGCGTCCACCAGAATCTCACCCAGCCGTTTGAGTGCTTTAACCTGATTGTCCACATAGACGAAGTTGACCACTTCCGCTTGAGCATTGCGCGCCATGATCGCGCGACCGCTGGTTTCATTTGACTGGCTTCCTACCGACGCGTCATACACACCGGTCGTAGCCTTCATCTCATCGACGGTGATATTGGACAGGTTCGCGAGGGCTGAAGGTAGCTGCGCCATCGGTTCGCGTGAAGGACCGCCTGGTGCGTTAGGGTCAGCGTTGAACAGCAATACCGGCGGATCGTCATAGCCTAGTCGTTCGTAATAGCTTTCCAGACCTTTGATCATTGCCGGAGTAGCTTTAAGCGGGCTGTTCGGAAGCTTGGCGACCACCTCCACCATCGAAGACATTTCAAAGTTGTGAATGGTCTGCGAGTCACGGGCAAAGCGCGTCATTCCTGAGTAAATCTGCTTGCCATCGATACTGATTAGATCACCCCATTGCGGAACAATCGGGATCATCGAACCACCCCATTTCGTCGGTTCTTCGAGCTTTCCATTGCCTGATACAGGGCACGAATAGATCACGTCCACATCGACTTCGCGAGTGGATTTGATCGTTACTGGTGGCGTGGCAGCCGGTGGAGGAATAGCTGTAGCGCCAGCTGGTGCCGTGGCTGGATCAACAGGAGGCATAGATTTAGCTGCATCAGCTTGCGCTTTCTGATAACCCTCATAGTCTTCTTCATCGACAATCGAGCCATCGGAAAGCAATAGGATCGTCTTGGGTTGCTTCTCTGCGTACCAGTACTCGGCAATGCGCACCATATCTTCGGTGCACCACAATAGGTCGCTATCACTGTCAGTCCGGGCTACATCGAAGTCCACCACTTCCGCATTAGGCCAACGTGCTGTGAATGTTGCCTTTGGAATCAGTTCGGAAATGAACCAATATCGCGCGTCGGATCTGTCGAACTTTCGTGCAGATGGATCGCAAAACACGGTCATTGGATCAAGCACCGCTTCGATCTTCAGACATTGGTCGAACGTATCAGGTGACTCATAGTCCGACTTGACGCGCAGAACGCCATAGCCGCCGCCACACGACCACTGGAAGGCAGTGTCATAGGCGTTGTCAGCCGACGAATCGACCTCGATATTTTTGATCATGCCGTTGAGGACTTCTGCCGTGTCAACGTCCTCGTCATTGGACGCGCGGCATTTAATCTCTGGCTTGTTCTTTAGCTGCTGCCCGGTCACTCGGCGAATCAACTGGCGAACCCGATTGAACTCGTAGTTCGGCTTGTTGCGGCGCTTGGCCGTGAGATGAGCGTCCCATTGATGCCCAGCCACAAAGGCGAACTTCATGTCTTCGACGCACTGCCGACGTTGTTCGGTGTCGAACGTCATAGCATCAGAGGCGCGCTCAAGCATCTCTTTTGTCCACGAATCTTTCTCGACCACTTTCTGCTTGGTTTCACCACCCGTTGAACGGTAGGTCTTGGACTTAGCCATGGAATAGCTCCGAGCGCTGGCCGAAGCCTTCACGGGTGAATTGGGTGGTAAAGGAGATGTTTGGCATAGCGCCGAGGTTTAGCGTGGCGTAGTCAACGGCAATTAGCCCAGCTGCATCAGCGGAGTGGCTTGACCAATCATGGTGGGGACCTAAGCCGATATTGCGGTTCTCATCGCGCTTTTCGTGATACCAGCCCAGCGCTGATCGTCCTGCTTCGGTTTTCTTCTCATCGAACCACATAGAAGGAAAAGCTCTACGCATAGCTTCGATGCGCCTGGAAGCGGCACCTGCACCCATATTGGGAATGACACGCACATCGAACTGAGCTTCCATCAACGCACTTTGATAGCTCACCTGAAATACCTTGTCGTGCTGTGCTCCATCGTGAGGAAGAACAAGCTCAGCCTTACCGTAACCGTGATCGCGTAGCCACTGGACATGCACGCTCAAAGGTTGACCAACAGTCTCATAGTGATCCAGCACGCGTATCTCTTTGCCAATGAACTGGACGATCCAGATAGCGCATGCGTCAGCTTTGGCACCCGTTCCACCAATGTCCCAATAGGCACGTAGTGTCATTAGAGGGTCGGCAGATAGATTGCCAATGCGGCCTTGTTCCTTGGCTTCGGCTAAGGCTTTGGCGTAATACGCACCCTCCACGGAGCGTTTATAGCCACCTTCCCATATGTGATCGTACTGATCTGGCCGCTCCTCAAGGTCGCGCAAGCGCTCACGTTCCAGTTTTGCGGGGAACTTGGGGTTATCGCGCCAATTAAGCTCGACCATCCGCACGAGAGAGTCAGTCGATAGCCGAAATCGCTTCTCGACGGCGTCAACTTCACGCTCGGGGTTCCATGTCACCCAAAGCTCAGCGTTCCAGTCCGTTCCTTCCTCACGCAACGTTGGTATCAGCGTAGACCACGCATCGTTCGTGACCGGGCTTGCCTCATCGACCCAGCAAATCAGAATGCGACCCTTTGATTTGATGCTGGCGATGTTCCGATCTAGACCGGAGAATGCGAACGAGATGCGCCCATCCTTTGACTTGATGTACTTATCGCCTACATCGTAATAGTCAGCTAGCCATTGTTCGTCTTGAATCGCCCGCTTCACTTCCTCAAGGCTGGAATCCTCAAGGCTATTCATGAACAGGCGAGCGCAGACGATGATGCCGCTAACGCCAGACGATCCAAACATCATCCCGCGTACTGCTGCCATCTTGGCGAATGATCGTGTCTTGCCTGAGTTGTGGTTGACGATACCGTTTGACAGGTAGTTCTCAAGCACCGGCACATGTAAATCCCAATACACAAGGCGGTCGTGCTTGCAAATGCTTTGTATGCCAATCAAACTATGGCGGTCGTGAACACAACTGGGAGAAAACCATGAACTATCGTGAACGCCGAGCCGAGGCATGCCGGGAATTGTTCGCTTCTTTCCATCCTGACTTTTCAGGTTGTCGTGATAAAGACCGAGCGAATGAAATTCTTGAGATGGCTCGCGAAGGAATGTTTTCTGCTGATATAGCGCAACGTCTCGGCATAACTCCAAAGGCTGTGCAGAAGCTTTACCGTCGCTATAACTTCCCTCAGCTACAGAACTTTTCGCCGCCGCTGCGAGAAGAACGCGTTGGCTGGACAGGTGGCGTGAAGGAAGTTCGCGGGTATCTGTATTCTCGTTCGCCAGGTCATCCGCGTGCGTCCAAGTATGGGAACTATGTTGCGGTTCACCGACTTGTGATGGAGAAGAAACTAGGACGATATCTGAAAGGATCGGAGGTTGTTGATCATATCGACGGGAATACGAGAAATAACCACCCGGATAACCTTCGTGTTTTTCCGAATAATGCGGAGCATCTTCGCGTGACGCTGAAAGGCCGTGTTCCGAATTGGTCGCCGGAAGGCAAAGCTCGGATGGGGACGCCACGTAAACCGAATCAGCCATCGTCAAATCTTGAAGCTCAACCCAGCCTCGATTCGTCAGAAAGCGATGCTCGTCCGTTACAGACATTGACCGACCATCCAGAAGAGTCACCAAGTAAAGCTGTTGCTCGTCATATGGAATGGATGGAGTAGCTGGAGCTATAACGACTCGACCATCCAGCACCGAGTAAACGCTGCCTCCTTTGAACTCGCTTATCTTCACTTGACCTGAAGGCGTGTCGATAAGCGTATCGGGGTGGCAGCAGCCGCGCCCACCAAAAGCCCCACGGACGTCTGCTGCTCCCAAAAAGATAGGCCGTAGCTTTGGAGGAAGCTGGACAGTGACTTCGGTCAAGGCTTGTCCATGTCAACGAGCTTGATGGAGTGAACTATCTGGAAGGGATTATCTGGGTCTGTAGACATTTCAACGCTCGATAGGTCGGGAACTGATTTCCTTAACAAAATTTCAGCTGACTTAAGCTGTGTTGCGGTAAGATCACGCTTACCCTCGAAATGGTCATGCAGCCCACGGATTAACATACTCGCCTGTATCTTGGCGCGTATCTCATCACTGTGTTTTGGGCGTAGTGTCCGTGCAGCCATTCGTATAAGTCTCGCGTCTCTTAGTCGTTAATATAGTTGCTAACCAGTTCATTAATTAGGCAAATAAAAAGGTCTTACAAGCCCTTGGTATCGATGTCGATTGGTTCAATATCAGGTTTTACATCTTCCATTTCCATGAGGATTTTCAATACATCGTTGTCAATGATTTCCGCCAGTGAATTCACTACCTTATCCAGGGCTTTGGTTAATTCGATTTCGTATTCTTCCAAAATTTTCATATCAGCACTCACCTTACTCCCGCATAGTACATCGCCCGGCCCATAACGACAGAATGACGCCGTAGCGCCATGGTAATGCAGTAGGTGAGGTAGGTTTGGCTGGAAACGGTGCTTTTCTTCGATGGCCTACGAACTAGCTTGCCATCAACAATGTCCATGTCTTCGTATCCCGTGAGGTAGCCAATTTTCTTGGTCGTCATGTCAGTCATCGACCACCGTATGGTGTGATCCAGCATGCAAGCGAATGACGCCAGTTGTCTATGCGTGAATTGATTCGATCCTTGGCTTTCTTCCAGCGTGAGCGCGTGTCCGGCTTAGGCTGCGCCCACAATGGCCGTGGTATTCCTTTGAGGAAATCCATTTCTACCTTCAAGTACGCGGTAGCACGTTCTGCAATCATCTGTGGCGTCAGAATTTCCATATTAGCCTCCCTTGAACCACTTCATCGGCTTATCGGCAACCTTGCTGGTCGTTTTGGGGCTATTGGACTTCGCGGCGGCTTTCTTAGTCGCTACCGTCTTGGGCAACGTCGATTTGCTTTTCATCTTCATGCGCATTCCTCTAGGAAATTCATGGCTTGTTCGTGCTGACGGTGCTTTACATCCATTGTCATGTAGGTCGTGACCAATGCGTTGATCAATTCCCTCTTGGATAGCGAACGCAAATCACGCGATCCCCACATACCCATAAACGGCAACTCTTCTTCGTCGTTCACTTGAACCCTCGTGAGCTACGGTGACTATCGAGCTTGGCGCGTGCCTTGGCTTGGATCGTATCGGCTGTCTTGGCGGATATATTACCTGCATTCTTGGCACGTGTTGCGCCTGAGATAGCGGCACGGGCGTGGTTCGCGTCATTGATTGGGAATGATCGTCCCTTACCTGCGAAATCCGATTTGGGCAACGCTTTACGGGCTTTGGTAGTGAGCTTAGCCATATCAACCTCTAGGGATATTGGATAGTGTAAGGCCCATTGCTTGAGCCGTAGATAGCATTTGGAAAGATCGGTCTGTCTAATACCTCAAACTGGAACTGTTGGCTAGTGATTTCGCCATTGCTCCATGTAGCCGTCGCTTGCAATGCTCCCCATCCCGCATAATTGAACGCAGCATCACACGCTACTGTGCGGTTTGTGGACTCTATACGGGCATTCGATATATTGATCGACCACGGGCTTGTGCAGTCCCACCGGACAGCCACAATTGTTACACCTAAAGGCATAGCCCCATTGAAGTCTGCCACGCAACAGCGCTTGGAAAACCTACGGATACGCCTAGACTCATTCCGTGCCGCTGTATAGCCACTCACGAACGACCGCGTAACACGGCCTAGCTCGCCACAATCGGGCGTTGATGGCGCAGGTGGCGCAGGCGGATTAGCCGTAGGCGTCAGCGTAGCCGTATCGGAAGCACAGCCCGAACCGGGGTTGACCGTGACTTCATAGCTGGAACCGCCTGTGGGCAAAGTGGCGCTGTACGCTGTAGGCGTTTCGCTCAGGGTGACATTCAGCAGGCTAACCGTGGTCGAACCGTTGAAATAACTGACGTTGGCTGTCGTGATCCCTGCCACGCTAGAACCCGTAAAGGCGATGGTGTCACCGGTTGCCACGCTCCCCGTGTAAGCCAGTGTCGTCTCGTCGTTCACGACCACGTAACTTGTGCCATCCCAGCAGGCGGGTGGCGTATTCGTGCCATCCGTGAAGTTGGCGGCTGTGGTGAAAAGGTTAGCCATGCAGTTTTCTCACCAAGTCCGCGTGCTGTGGGTACAGTTTACGCGATCCTGACGGATTTATGCGGTAGTTGTAAACCCTGTCGGGCAAGTCAATGCCTGGGCCGAAGCCATCTGCATGACGGCTCAAGGCTTCATCGCTCAATATCGGCCATGCTCCAAAGTCAAAGCCATTCAGCACATCGCGGCGGTAGATTCGCAAGTTCTGCCGATTGTCAAAGAGGCGTGGCTTGCCGTTCTGCCAGACCGTCTCCCGCGTGTAAACAGCAGGAGCGCCGGATTGCAAGCTATCCCTCAACACAGAAAACGCATTTGGCTCTAGCCAGTCATCGTCGTCTACCGTGGTTACGTAGGGGTGCGAACCCATCGCGTAGCCATGCTGGCGGGCGTGACCAATATGACCATCTATGTAGGGAGCCAGATGGACTTCGACCGCGTAGGGAAGCGATACACAGGCGTCAATGAGGCTATACAAGCACCGATCCACCCACGTCACGGGCGTTTTCGGGCTGATAATGACATGCACGTCAAGCATAATGGCAGCGCGGGCAGGATTTGAACCTGCAATACTCGACTTCAAAGGACGATGCCTTACCTGATTTGGCTACCGCGCTGTAGGTAACCTGAAACATCTCACGACGTGACAGGCTCAGTGCAGGGCGTCTAGGGGGATAGACAGAAATCCCTACAGAATTTTGGCGGAAATGGAAGGATTCGAACCTTCGCGCCCTTTCGAACGTACCGGTTAGCAACCGATTGCCTTCATCCACTCGGCCACACTTCCTAAAAATGGCGGAAGGTTGAGGAGTCGAACCCCTACCGTTTCCAGTCCCTCCGGGTTCAAACCGGATTGCCAGCCAACCTAGCGGAACCTTCCTTAATAACATCAAGCGATATGTCTGACGCTGATCGAATCATTGCGCAAGTGCTTGGTCTGTGCAAGTGCATCTTGAGCATTCAGATGCATCAAATACTTTGTGCGCTCTTCCATCGCAAACCGAGCTATAGCCTTGTCCGCTTCGCTCAATACGAATTCGAAGTCCATCGTTTTCTCGTTATCGCTGATCTTGATCATGATATTTTCCTTAGCCTGCATTGAACGATGCAAGAATGATGCCAGATTCTCCGTCATAGACATCCCAAAGAAGCTTAGCTCTGACATTCTCAGATTTACTTGACCAAGAATCATAGAAATCTGGATGAAACTCTTTGGCTGATTTTTCGTCAATTGCCGCAACAACACATCCATCAAATGTGTCATAGCCTTCGTTTTCTTCTTGTGTAAGTAACCAAAGTTTCACTTTCTACCCTCCGACCTGTGCATATCTTCGCGCAAATCCTGCACCCTTAGCTCGTTGCACCGCTGGTCGCTATGCTCGATTTCAGTTCGAAGTGTATCGATTAGCGACGACTTGTCCGATTCTTGGTTATGCACGATCACCGGTCCTCCGATGCCCATCGCCGCCATCAGGGCGTAGACCATCCACTGCGGGACTGGCTTCGGACTGTTTAGGCGATGCGTTGGTAATTCGTCGGTCATCACCTGATCCTGTGAGCTTCTTGGCTTCCATCTTACGGCGCTTTATTTCCTTGCGATAGTAGTCTGCATTGCTCTGCATTTTCTTTGCCGTATCCCGCGTGGATTTTTCCAAAGCGACAAGTTGGGTCAAGTCAAAAAATTCAACTGGGTAGCCAAGCAATTGTGATTGTTCAGATTTACGGTTTATCCGGTCTGAGATGGCTTTGGATTCGCGGACTGTCATGGATTGCCTGCCCTGCTTTTCGCTAAGTTGGATTTCTTCACTTCCTGAGAAAGAATCACGCGTTCTTTAGGTGTCATGGAGGCAATAGCGAAATCGGCGTCTTTGTATGTGATGCCATGTTTTTTCGCGAGATGATTCGTTAGGCGACGTTTAGCTGCTGAATGGGTCATCAGAAAAGGCCTTCAATAGCGCGGTCAAACTCATCAATGTTTTGATCGATCAGCTCACGCAAACCGGGATATTCTGGCTGTTCCTTTGACTGCTGCCAGCCGATGTAACCAAACGAAACCTCTTTCGGTTCAGTGTGTCCATCGCCATAGTTGCGCATCTGAGATTCCAGCCAGTCCAATCGTTCGCGGTCGGTATGTTCCATCTCAAAACGCCTCAATCGCTTTATTGACTATATCCACCAGCGTTTGGCCTTCGCGGCGGTACTTTTCTAGCTTGGCTACGTTGGTAGGCGTAAACCAGACACCGATAAATTTATCTCCCTTGGCGAGTCTAGATTGACGCGCTTTGGCTTGATATTGGTTTTCTTTGATGCGGATCATGGTTTCTCTAGCAGGAACATCTTTGCGAAATGGCGCAGCTGTCCCCGGTGGATAAACGTTAAAACCACTCGGGTACATTGAGTTCATCGCTAAAACCCACTTTTTCTCTAGTTCGTTTAGCTGGTAAGGGGAACATGTTTCCAATATCGCTTTTTCAAAACTTTTCCACCCAAATTCTTCTATCGCATCCGCTATTTTCCCACTACTTCCTCTTTTGTGGCCTAAAAACCTTTGCTCTATATCAATGCTTTGACCTACGTATGTTTTACCTGTCGCAACATGCTTTATGGAATAAATTCCGCAAGTCATGGTTTAACCTTTTCCAAAGAATCTTCAATTGCTCGGCGCACAAATTCAGCCACTGGAACGCCGGTTGTCTTTTTTTGATTTTTAAGTCGGCCAACCATTTCTTGAGAGAGAAAAATATTCACTCTAACCATCGGTACAACTATGTCGTTTTTCATTTTTATGCCAGTGATGATGTATACATATATCATGCACACTTATATGCTTACGTCAACACCTAAATATCGAACGACAGGGTTTAGCTATTAGAAAAGCGAATATCCTGGCTCAGTTTTAGCGTTACTGCCAGCTTTTTCAATTGATTCACAAAGCTCGCGATGCATTTTTTCTTCCCTATCTTCAAGACGCTGTTTTTCTCTACGAACGTCTAGTACGCGTCTGGCTTCGCCTTGAAACTCTATGGGCATTTTGCAGATAGCTTCATCTTCGTTAGCTCGTATCTGATTGGCAATGACACCTTGCATGATGGCTATATATGCTGATTCAAACATGATTAACTCCTGTGACTAATCGGATTGCCTCACCAACTGTATAAATCACGTGTACCTCGCAGCCAACACGGGCTATCTCAGCATGCATCTTGACCTGGGCGGCCGTTAACTGGCGATCTAGGCGGGGTTTCAGCGGGTTCTTGACCTCGATCATCCACATGGAATGTCGATAGCAGGCGAGAAGATCGCAAACACCACCACCCGCGCCAGATAGATCCATCACGAATACGCCTATTTGACGCAATGCAGCGACAATTTCCCTTTGATTTTCGTCGGTTCGACGCTTGTGGTGGATCATCTCGGCTGAAACCATGAAAATGGGTTTATTGTTCTCTTCCAATTAAGTCCACTCATCTGTTGGGATGCCATTGAAGGATTACTAGGCATGCTAGGCCAAGCGTTTTGCATTGATGCAATAAAACGATTAAGACTTACTCGGCATTCGTCATAAGCCTCTTTCGGCGTTCGACCATTTCCTGAGCATGGGCTACCGGGAAGGAAGCAATACCAACCACCATGGCTAGGCTTAATGTGATATTTGTTCGGTCTCATTTCCTATCCTCCATAGCCTGCCACGTACGGAAAACACCTTCAGCCAGTGCAAGTCGAAGCTGATCACGCGTATAACCCGATTTAACCGCACCATCGCATTTCTGATGGCATGGATAGCAGCACCAAGCGCCGATAGCGTCAGACGACTTGTAACCGCGTCCTGAGAGTCCTGCAAGAGAGTAGTGCGCAAGAATTGTCGTTTCACCTCCGCCGTCACAGCCTTCTAAGCGAACCATGCAAGGCTGACCTCTTGCCGCTTTACGCGCTGGCGTGGTTTTCATGGTGAACTTCCGCCTTTCATAAACTGATCGGCATAGATTTTCATCTTTACAGGATCACTCCATGGCGATAGCGCGGAAGAAGGTTCATCCCATTTAGTGAAAGCCATCGTGATGATGGTATCCCAATCATTTTTAGTAGGCATAGGCATTTTCCCAGCGAAACCGCGAAACCAGTAAGCGAATTCATTCGACGTCATTTTTTCTCTCCCTTTCCGCGTCCAGCCAGCCTTTTTCCCAGAATGCTGTGGCCCAATGCGAGTCACGGGCCATCGAAAGTCGGTAAGGACACATGTATTTTTCCAAACCAGCCTTATAGTCAGCATATCCACGATTGATGCAGGTGATGCGGTCGTATAGGTCGGTCATGGCGATTTCTCGCGATGCGTGATTAACGCGATCATCAGACCGTTTCTACGCAAATCCATCTCTTTCTGAATCTCAGGGTGCATTTCCAAGATTGCCTTTTTCACGGCATCGTCTATGGATGGCTCAATTGCAGCCAACGCTTTACCTTTGAGTTCGTCAAACATCTTCTTGCAAAACATATCCAGCAATAAATGATCGATCTTCACGCTTTCGTTGTTTTCCATGGCTATGCATTCTCCCGTAATTTGAATTGATCCGGCCTATCCAGCTTTCTCACCCTAGCAATCGTACCGTCAGCGTGAAGCGCTCTCGTTGCGCTACTCACACCCATCCAGGAACAGTCCGTAAGCTGGCATAACTCCCCGATATCCCTAGGACCATCGGCTAGCGCGGTGATGATCTTTAGGGATTTGGGCGAGCGGCGGGATTTGGCGTTCATCGTCAAAAGTTTCCCTCTGCAACTTGAAAGCATGGAACGGCGTTGGATCGCCACATCGAAACAACTTGGTTTCTATCGTCAAAAACAGCAACCAAGCGCCTACGATCTTCGTCAAGCATGCCATCCCACCATTCCTGCTTGACCACATTGTCAGCCCTATAGTCTCCCTCTTGCCGCATAACCAAAGCGGTATCTAGGTCATGCGTCATGAAGTTGGTATTTTCTATAAGCCATTTAACGGTTTTGTCTCTCACTTCCTCACTACGCCCGCTGAAAATCCAAATATCGGCAGAGTGCCTAAGGCGCTCCATCGTCGCAATCACCGCAGGAATGGGTAAATCTCGGTTACACGCTGCGTAAAATCTACGCCAACGGTTAGGGTCATGTTTCTCATCGAGAATATGCTTGCGATGCTCGATGTTTGCCAAAGTCCCATCTAAGTCAAAAATGTATAACGGCTTCATACCCAATCCCTCGCCATAGCCTCGCCGATGATGTAATTCATAGCCTGCATCTACCATCTAACTTCGCTTTATCGTGATAGTTACGCTTCAAAGCCTCTTGCCGCAACCATAGGCGACATTCGGTTTGTGCAGGTTCTTTCAGTTTGTCGATCAATGGACCCCATCGTCGGAAGTTAGGTTCTATTTGCATGATATTCAGGGCCTCGGTTAGATGATGGTAGATCACGCCAGTCCCCAAATAATCGACCTCTTGCGCGATCTCGGCCCCCAGCCCATCGGAGCTACCAGTAAATGACGCATGAGCCTTAAAAGTGACTTTCTGGCCGTCTCAAAGGCTATCGATAGGCAGCGCGACAGTTCATTGATTGACATGGGTCGAAGTCTTAAAGCTTTCAGGATGCGGATGCGGAGACGTTCAGGTCTTAGCATGGTGTTACTTCCTTCGATCTTGGAAAACGTGAATAGAAAGCACTGCGCTTCTTGTTCTCCTTTTTCTTGCAACCTTTCCTAACCTTTTCCATGGAAATTTCCATAGTTGTTCCAGAAGCAAGCGAAGCAATCAAATCACGTAGAAGTTGATTGTTGGAAAAATACTCTCCCTTCTTTCGACAGAAAGAGAACATTTCATGCAACTTGTGTTCGATCGCGTAAGCCTGACTTTCCGAGCCGATATGATGAGCATATAGAATCTTTAAGCGTGACGAACTTCCGGTCTGAAGCCCTTTCAAGCGAGCTTCTACATCATTGGCTTTACCGATCTTCACATTCCCGAACTGGTCACATTGCTGAATGAAATATATATGCATTCTTGTCTCCCATACTCAAGTCATAGATGCCTTTGGGGCACCTAGCCGGAAACAACCACCTCTGGTACTCCTACCACCTTTGTCCACATCGGTTCGTCATCCTGACCTTTCCGACAAGCCCTTCGGTGCCCACTTGAATGGTTTTACTTAGCGCCGACATCAAAGCGCTTGGTAGAGAGTCAGTCTATTCTGGGTTCGCCCGACCTTTGGCAATAAGCTAACGCGCCCTGACGGCAAGTTATTACGAATCACCCAGGGGTTGCATTGCACCTTATTGGTGCGCTAGGATGGTTTTGCACCGCAATGGTGCATTACATCCAGCTACTTGTCCTAGCTGACACGCCGGAACCTTTGCGGGGTTGCCGGCGTTTTCTTTTTACGCTTCCGTGAGATTCATGTCAATACCGCGCAAGACGTATATCGCCGCTGAGCGAGTTCTAGGATGTATTCGCACCAGCGGAGTTGGCGGATGTAGTGGGTGGGAGTGTGGGTCATTTTGGATGGTCCGGGCATGGTTGCCACATGTAAGGTGGGTCAATTTTTGACCAATCGGTTAACGTCTCAATAAGCCACACTCCGTGCCGACTATCAAACATCGCAACAGCAGGACTTATCAATTTTCTTGTACTGACCAAAACTGGTTCGTCTTGTGGGCAAGTAATCATGTTTTGCCACATATCATTTCACCTCTGGCTCGGTTATGAGTAAAGGTACGTACTGATCAATCCACGCGTTGATATCTCGCTTCAACTCATCACAAACCTTACTATCGTCAAGTGCCGCACTCATCCATGCGCCTAAATCAACGTCTTGCTGTGACCATGCGCGCGTGCTGTGTGGCAATCGTGGGAAATTGTCCATCATCATCCCCAGTAAACGAACTTTCGTCCACGCCACATGCGAACCTTCCTACGGTCATATAGGCGTGGAATCATACGGCAATAAATTTCGCCAAGATTTCTGATGGATTCCGCAATTCCGTCTATAGTCACGGAATCGGTAGCTATGTAGTTCATCGCTTCACGTTTTCCTTGGTTATGGGCAACGGTGGCAAATGCATCCAATACATCATCTCGTCGTTAAAAACGTCATAGTTGTACCAGCCATCAACCCAGTGAACGACATCACAAATGTGGCCGTCTGTAGCAAGAATTTCTGTGCCATCTCGCGGCGCAGTTTCTATCGTTTGCCAGTCCATCAGTGCGAACTCCTCACGACAGCCACTCTACCGCAGCATTCTTCAGCCAGTTCGCGAGCCTCAGAACGCTTGGCGCAGACGATGATGAGTTCGGCGGTGGTCGGATCGTAGACAATCCAAGCGATGATTTGACCATCTTCATGTTTGTTCATTTCTTACCTCCTGAGACGCGCTTGTGCAACTTTAGAAGCTCGACTCCAGCACCATAGAGAGGTTGCCTAGTCTTGCCTGTACTTAGGTCATGCACGCTGTTTTTCTTGAGGCCAGCATGATCGCCTATGTATTGAAGCGTATGCCTCTCGCGAAGCTTGTTGACAATGTCTTGCCAGTTGTCCCGCATGTTGCAACCCTCTGTTTGTTATGCGTGTACGATACGCCGAATTTATTTTTGCGCAAGGGTATTGCAAACCAGTTCGGCAGGGCGTACAGTTCACCCATCGGCCACCACCTGGCCATGGAGCGAACGATGAACCAGATCGTAGAGATTCTTCCCGACCGCCTTGCTGCCGTGATGCAGCGCGAACTCAAGTCTGGCAGCCACGACAACTTCGAAGCCGGCCTATGCTTCATGGAAGGCGTCAGCTATGTCGCTGGCGAACCGTGGAGCGATACCCCGCAGTGCGCCTGCCCAGTCATCGCGACCTTCCTGCGTGGATGGAACGATGCACTGCCAGATGCTCGCCGCACTGAACTGCTCCGCGACCTGATTCCGCGTCTCGTCGGATCGAATTCCACACCAGAAGTGGAGCTGAAACGCTCACTGTTAGCCGCTGATTGGTTGGTGCGCACCCATACACCTGCATGGCTTCGTCTTGCTGGACTGACCGCACAAGCTGATGCGTTGGCTGGACTGCCGGAAATTACCGCGATGGCGCAGATACCGGGCATCAAGCCTGCGATAGAGGCGGTGCGCCGAGATGCATCCGCTGCTCGGGCCGCTGCTGGGGACGCTGCTTGGGACGCTGCTGGGGACGCTGCTTGGGCCGCTGCTCGGGCCGCTGCTTGGGACGCTGCTTGGGCCGCTGCTCGGGCCGCTGCTTGGGCCGCTGCTTGGGCCGCTGCTTGGGACGCTGCTTGGGCCGCTGCTGGGGCCGCTGCTCGGGCCGCTGCTTGGGCCGCTGCTGGGGACGCTGCTGGGGACGCTGCTGGGGACGCTGCCAAGAAAAAACTCGCGCCCACCGTCGATGAACTCCAAACGTCCGCCCTCGCGTTGGTCGCGAAAATGCTGGACGTGCAGGCATGACCACCAACCGCACCTTCCGCTGCCGCATCGCCCGAATGAACGACGGCGCGATCCAGACGATGAGCTACATCGGACCGATGGATGGCGTGCCGGTTGGCTGGTCGATCGTGATGCGCCGCGTGGCGATGAAGGTGGCGGCATGAGCGCGCATACTTCTGAACCTTGGACAATCATAACTGATCCAGCTATGAAGCATGGCGATTGGTTTGACAACGGCGGCTACCGAATCGATGCAAAAGATGTTGAGCAACTTTGCTATGTGTGGAATGCAAGTAATAGATTGCTGCATGATCATGCTCAAGAAGATGGACCGCGATTTGGAAGTGATGAAGGCGAAGCAAACGCATGCCTAATCGCAGCCGCGCCAGATTTGCTTGAAGCTTGCAATCTTTTGCTTAATTGCATGTATTTAGCTGGATGGGATGATGATTTCGCAGCAAAGAAAGCACGCGAAGCCATCGCCCGCGCTACCGGAAAAAAATCATGAACGTAGCCCAAGCTCAGGCTATCTATGACAACAGTATTGATCTAATGGCTGAAATTAACGACAGCTTGGAAAGAAAGGAAGCTTCTATACGGTATGGCATCGAATCCGATGCTGAATTGCTCGGTGAAGCGGTAGCCGATTACTACGCCGGCAACGAGCATTGCGACCTGCTGACCGAATTCACGCTGGCGCTATGCGGCGCTGAGAAGTTGGTTGATGCCATTGCTCACGGAGATGGCCTGCCAGATTCTGAGTTGCAGGCATTCCGCGCGCTGTGCCGGCAGATTGAGGAAGCCAAGCGTCGGACAACGATAGCAATTTCGGAAATGGTTGAGAAGGAGATGTCGAAGTGAATGTTTTCAAGTTTTTCTTGATCGTTATTTTTCTAGTCATTGTTCTTGGCTTCGTTATTCCGTTTCTTGTAAGTGCAAATGATGATATGAGCGTTGGTATTGGTATCGTCATATTGCTCGCACTTCTCTACATACCCGCTCGAATGATCGAGCGGAAATTCAAACCCAAGGGAAATATCACACCATGAAATCCATTCGTTCGATTGCTGTTCTGTCTGTCCTGACGCTGGCCCTGACTGGATGCTATAGCCGCGTGCCTGCCGGCAACGTTGGTGTTCAGTACAACAAATACGGCAGTAACAAAGGCATTGATCTTCAAGTACGTGAGCCTGGATCATATTGGCTTTCGTACAACGAAGAAATTGAGTTGTTCCCGACGTTCTTGCAAACCTACAATTGGACGGCAAGCTCTGGCGAAGGCAACGCAACGGATGAGAGCTTCACATTCCAGACTGGCGATGGTATGCCTGTAAATGCGGACATTGGCATCACCTACCAAATCGAAGCTCAAGCTGCCCCAAAGGTATTTCAAGAGTTTCGCCGAACTGTCACTGAAATCACAGATACATTCATTCGCAATGATGTTCGTGATCAGCTTTTGCGTAATGGTTCACAACTCAAGATTGACGACATGATAGGCAACGGCAAAGCCGCTTTGATGGATCAAGTGCAAGCAGGCGTTAAATCCGATATGTCGAAATATGGCATCCAAGTCGATAAGGTTTTCTGGCTCGGGGCTCCGCGTCTGCCAACTGCTGTTACGAACGCTATCAACGCAAAGATTCAGTCAACACAGATGGCAGAACAGCGTAAGAATGAAGTCGCACAGGCAACTGCTGAAGGACAGAAAGAAGTGGCTCTCGCACAAGCACGCGCTACGGCAACTGTTGCCACTGCGCAGGCTGAAGCTCAGGCCATCACACTCAAAAACAATGCGCTAAAGGACAACCCTGCATTGATCGAGTTGACAAAGGCGCAGCGTTGGAATGGTCAGCTTCCGACGACCGTCATGGGACAAAACGTTACTCCATTTCTGACGCAATCTGTCAAATAACCCACCCAACACAAGCCGGTTAGCGGCGAGAGGATTTAGACGTGAGCAACATGTCTTATTGCAGGTTTCAGAACACGGCAAGCGATCTACGCGACTGTTTGGATAATTTTGATGACGATGATCTTTCGGATGAAGAACGTAAAGCGCGCCGCAGAATTATCCGCATGTGTGTCGATATAGCTTCCGATTACGGCGACGAAGAATCCTAACCCACCCCACCGCCCAGCGGAAATTTGGTGATTGATATGAGTAATTTAGCGACAGTTGAGAATGATGATCACGGCACCGTTTCTCCCATGTTCGCCATGATTGAGCGCGCTGCGCGTGATCCTGCCGTCGATATCGACAAGCTCGAACGGTTGATGCTGATGAAGGTCAATGCGGACGCGTTACAGGCTCGCGGAGCTTATGACGATGCTATGGCCGAACTTCAGCCTGAGTTGCCTGTCATCGCCGAGAGAGGCCAAGCTGACCGTTATTCCTTTGCCAAGTGGGAAGATATCAACGTGGCTATCAAGCCGGTACTTATGCGACATGGTTTCGCTCTGACATTCCGCACCGACTTTGCCGATGGAATAGCTATTACTGGCGTTCTTTCGCATCGTGCTGGACACCGTGAAGAAACAACGATAAAACTCCCAGCCGATGCTAGCGGAAATAAAAACCCTGTACAGGCTGTCGCATCAAGTGTCAGCTACGGGAAGCGATATGCGGCCAGCGCGTTGCTCAACCTGACCAGCCATGGTGAGGATGATGATGCTTACACCGCAACGGTGGAAAGGGTCACAGAGGATCAGGAAATCCAGATCAACGATATGCTGGAAGCAACCAATTCCGACAAAGCCAAGTTCCTTGAATGGCTGAAGATTGACGGCGTATCGAAGATCCCAGCGAAACGCTTCGATGAGGTGATGAAACTACTTAAGGCGAAGGTTAAAAAGTGAGGATCATCGAATGCCAACAAGGCACACCCGAATGGTATGCCGCTCGCCTTGGTATACCAACCGCGTCCGAGTTCGACAGTATTATAACGCCGAAAAAGGGTGATCTTGCCGCTGCTCACGAGGGCTACATCGATCAGTTGATTGATGAGTCCGTGCGTGTAGATGCTGAGCGCGCCTTTAAGGGCAATCAACATACGGAGCGAGGCAAGGAGTTAGAGCCAGAAGCGCGAGACCTCTACGCGTTTCTGCGCGATGTCTCACCACAGGTTGTCGGCTTCATTCTCAACGATTCCGAGGATGCGGGCTTTAGTCCAGACTCCCTCATTGATGACGATGGTGGTCTTGAAATCAAGTGTCCCGATGGTCCTACGCATGTTGGCTATCTTCGTGCTGGAAACATTCCAGACAAGTACAAGCCACAGGTTCACGGAAGCATCCTTCTGAGCAAACGCAAGTGGTGGGACTTCATGTCTTATTGCCCCGGACACAAGCCACTGATTGTTCGTGTAGTGCCGGACGCATTCACCGAAAAGCTAGCCATGCATTTGAATTTCTTCGTAAAAAAGCTGGCTATAGAAAAACAGAAATTACTTGGAGAGACCAATGGGCATTAAGACCAAATTCGATGCGGTAGCCGCCAAGAAATATACCAATGGCGGAGACGAAGAAAAGACGCAATGGATCAACGTTGGTCGGGGCGTCGAGTGGGATGAAGGCGGCATTGAAATCGAGTTGAACGCCGTTCCTGTAGGCGCGTGGTGGAACGGTAAAATCAAGCTATTCGTACAGAAGCCAAAGAATCAAAACAGTGCATCAAATCGTTCGCCAGCAGCATCGGTCGATGACTTTCAAGATTCTTCGATTCCCTTTTGATCATGGCTCAGACCTTCCTACTTCCCGAAAAAGACCGTGATCGCATCGCTGCAAACATGCATGCGTTCGTCCTTTCAACGACGCCAGGAAAGAAGGTTCGTGTGACTGTAGAGGTTTACCGAAAGTCACGGTCTAACCAACAATCGCGTTACCTCAACGGTGTGGCATATAAGCTCTTAGGCGAAGCCACAGGATACGAAAGAAACGATATTAGCGAATATCTTTGCTTAATTTATTTCGGCGGGAAAGATAAGAAAGTTCCAGGTGGTAAAATTGTCCAAGTTCCACTACGCACAACAACGACAAACGAACAGGGCGAGCGCGACGTTATGAATACGGTGGACTTCGCGGCCTATGTGGATTTTGTGCAGCGATTCGGCGCTAAGCATGGTGTTTATATCCCCAATCCGGATGAGGAATAATTTATGACCCGCGAACAGAGGTTGAGGGATTTGGTTGCGGAGTGGAATTCTATTGGCGATGAGTACGGTCCGAACTTTGACCGTAATGGCGTAAATATCTTTTGCTCTGATGAACTCGAAGCCATCCTTAAGGAAGGAAGTGAGGAATGGTTGCCAAAAAGACTTATGGAATATGAAGGAAATGAATATGCTCGGGGATGGAACTGCTGCTTGGAAACGATTAGAGATTCCATCTCAAAACAGATGCCTAATGGGGTTGCGAAATGACCCACGCACAGAGACTGATGAAGTTGGTTGAGAAGGCTTGCGTTGCTCATTACGAAAACTGGTCAAAGTTCCATCAATGGGAGCGTGAGGCTTTTCGTAAACATATGCAGGTAACTGTCGAATCCATCCTCAGCGAAGAGAGTGAGGGATGGTTGCCTTGGGATGAGAATAATCCTCCTGATCCAGGTGAATATTTCGTTTACCACTCGCGATTTATTCAGCCCGGTGAAAAACTTTGGAGTTACAGAGCAATCGGATATGGGCCGAAGAAACATGACGTCATTTGGTTTAACGACGGAAATCGTCCTGCTGACGGACCACCTGAGTTTTATTGCCCTACCCCTAAATTCCCCGGATTGAACACATCATTGGAGGAAAGCAAGTGATTCGATTAATTACTAAAAGCCGACTTAATGACGTGATCACACGCGCAGAAATAAAAGGCTGGCATGTCGGGTACTGGGAAGGGCGACGCGACTTGCAAAAAGAATTCAATGATCAATGGGCATGGGAGAACGAACAGCGCGGTTTCGATGCCGCCCTAGACAAAGGAAACGAGCATGACTAACCCGACCTCCAGTGAAGTGCGTGAACGCGTTAAGTGGGAATATGACAGCTGGGGTTCTACTACTACTACGCAGATGCTCGAAAGCTATGCAGACCTCCTATCCACGATGGAGAAGACGGAGCCGGCAGGGTATCTGTATACGTTACACATGGAGGATGGCCAAACGTCAAGCCTCTACACAAAGGTCGATGAAAATCCATTCGGCAAGTGTGGCGAAGATTATTCGCATGAGTATCACGTTACATCGAAGCCGATGTTCTTTCACCCAACCATATCCACCGAACAAGCCACTCGCCCCGCAGCGGATGGTGATCTGGTTAAGTACCATCCGGCGCCGAACGCAGCATCGCCTATGGTCCCAAGTAGCCCAACGCACAACCTGCAAGTTATCGGGTCAAAAATGCGAGATGAGATTGCTGCAATCATCCGACTTGCGGATGGTGAGTCGGTAGCGCAGGGGTATGTGACTAAAGTTGGTAGTGGCTATACCAAGCCAAATCTTCCCGTGGGCAGCTGGGAAAATCGTGCATTACTAGCTGAAGAACTTTGCCGTGCATACAAGATACAGATTGATCTACTAGCCGCCCAGCCTCGCGCAGTGCCTTTTATAGAAACTGCGCCTTTTTACTGGACCCATGGAGGTGACGTTAAGCAAGACACCGACACTGCCTATTGTGTTGGATGGAACGATTGTCGAAATGCCATGATTCGCACCACTCCATCCGATCCCCTCGCAGTGTCACAAGACGCTGAGGGTTAAAACCCCACTTCCCAATATATCCACACAGCTGTCGTTACCGGAGGTGATCCCGCTAGCGTGATGTAACGCGCTTGAATACCAAATGTAGTTGCCGAGAAAATACCCGAAGGTGTCGCATAGACGCCTGCCGCATTACCGATATTGACAAGAGGGCTAATGGAGGCGGCGAAGTTAGAGGCTGAGATTAAACATAAAGTTCATTAGTCTAGACATCAACTATTAGGGAAAGGGGCAGTAGGGACCGAGTAGTTACTCGTTGTATAGCGTGCGATACCGTTAGTGACACGCGACTCATCTGTGTAACCTATCCATCCTAATTGTGCGGATTCGCCCATGACATTTCCACCCGTTATGCTGCTTCCAATGTTTGCTGTTATCGTGGTCGAACTTTGAAAAATTCCGTTGACGTGGGCATAAACCAAACCGGATGATCGACACAGGCTATAGAAAAACCAATTAGCGACACCCGGCAAAACAAATCCCGTTAAAGCATTGGCGCTATTTATAAGACAGCGTCCTGACGTTGGGCTGTCCATATAAAGCGCCAGAAATTCATTGATGCCACTTTGGATGCTGAAAGCAGGTGAACCACCGGTTGAAGATGACGTATAAATCCAGCACTCAATGGTGAAATCCCCCGTAAAAAGAAAATCACTCGTAGGCGCATTGAAAATAAAATCCGAACCAATTGCGTTGTATCCGCTGGTCGATCCAAATTTAGATTGTGTGTTGCTTGTTATTGGATGCGCGGTAGTTCCCCACGACCGAGCCGGTATTTGGTCAATAAACGACGTTCCACCGTTAGCTCCCTCAAAATGCAAAAGAGAAACGACATAGGCAAAATAAGGATCAACGGGTCCTACAGCTTGATGATTTTTGCGGCAACGGGCGGAAAGAATGCTCATAGAATCTGCCACGTATCGGTAGCCACTTGACGTGCATAACGTGAGTCATATTGCGCCGTTGTTGCGGCTCCCCACGCATCGACAAGCGTCACGCCTGCGCCACCCGCAATAGTTACGGCACCCGCGCCCCATTGAGACACCATGATCTGCGAACCTACCGGGGCAGCGACAGAACTATGCGGCGGTATCGTGATCGTGGAGGCACTGGCGTCGGTAACTTGAATGTCTTGAATCGCGCCTGTCGTTGGGAAATCAGTCAGCAGTAGCGTGTAAGAACCTGTTTGCGCGTTGACGGTAATGAGCGACTGCCCACCTCCGCCGCCACCCGTCGATGGTGCCCATATCGGACTTCCCGAGGCCAGGGTAAACACATAACCATCTGTCGTTGCGCCAAGCCGCATGGGCGCACCTGCCGTACCGCCAATGATGACATCGCCTACCGTCGTCATGGGGTTAGTGAGCGTCGTCCCTCGCATGGCTGAAACGGTCGTCTGCGCAGTCACGCCGCCTTGTTCAATCGGGACGATTTCAGTTCCCGTGAGCGTACCGGCAGCGGGTAGTGCGTCAAATTTGATATATGTCGTCATGGGATCATTATCGCGCCAGTATCGGTGACAAACCCTTCTACGCCATCGGGCGAGAGGACGTAAGCGACCGTGGCCGCCCCTGCGTTAGTGTAGCGAGCATCGGCTAGCCAGTGGAAAATAGCCGGCTGACCAGCGGCAGAACTCGCGGGAGATGTCCCGGCGACACCAAATGCACCATCCCCCGTGTAGGTTATGCTGGATAACGTCCAGTCCGTCGCTGTACTGGCGTTTCTGACCATCGCATTGGTTGCCGACGGGTTATACAAGGTGACGGCTGGCGCAACGCGCTTGGTCGTTTTGAAGCTTACTGAAGCGACAGCCTGGAAAGCCGATGCGCCCACCACTTGGGGCACATACACACAGCCAGCGGTTCCGGCATTTTGAGCTGGGATTGTGGCTTGCGGGAAAGACTTTTCCAGAAACCGCTGGCACTTTTCCAGTTCGTTCGCATTGTCTGGACGCGTAAACGAGGCTGGAATTGTCGTCAGTGAAAGCGTGCCAAGAACAAAGGTTCCCGACTGATGGCCCAGGCTATCGGTGCGTGAGTCGTAATAGGCTCCGGCATCAAACCAGATGACCACGGCCAGCCAGTCGGTATCAGGCGTCCCTAGCGGCACTGTTATTTCAGGGATAGCTACGGGAATACTGACAAGGTTAACCCCAGCGGCAAGTGTGATTTTGGTTGTTCCAATACCGTCAACCGATCCACCACCGGTGCCCATGTACTGCACGAGATCAACGGCAATCGTCAGTGCAGACGCCACATAGACCTGAAACTGCACAAAGGCCGATTGTCCCGCCAGCGTGCGAACGCTTTCGATAAGCTGAAGATATTGGCAGAAATCGGTATCGGCTGAGCCTGCACCGACAACGATCTGCGTCAGGTATTGTGGATCGCCTTGAAATAGACCTAGAGCGGCGTTGACGCGGCTTGTAACGGCTGTCGCACCCTGCTGAAACGTCAGCCAGCCATCGGCGGTGTAGCCCGTGCCTGTGAGCGTCGTAGCCACCTGCCAGTTTTGCAGCCATCCGTTAATCAGGTAGTTCTGTCCACCACCACCGGATACCGGGAAAAGGGTGATGTCATCCACACGACCCTTCGCATCCACAGTCACCACGGGATAATGACTGGCATCGCCATATGTCCCCGCCGTCACACCGGTATCGGACAAGTCAAGCTGCGCCATGTCATCAACAAAGGCCGCGCTGAAGACCTGCCAGCCACGGTTACCCGCTGTCAAACAGCCATAGAACGACAAGGCAGGCGGGGAACTCGTATCACCGATCAGGGAAATCTGCACCAAGCCGCCGACCATGCTATTGCCGGTCATGCCGATAGAGTCTTGGGCCTTGAGGTTAAAGCCGCCCGGTATCGCATTGACCTGCTTTTGGAGCGCCGTGATTTCAGCCTGGATCGACGTGGTGTCAATCGCGTTTAGGCTGGCGAACCAATCGCGCCATGAACGCGTCGCTATCCCCCCCGCTTCGGTAACGGGCGATTGCGCAGAAGGGAAAAGATCGTTACTCACGCCACATGAACGCCCGTGAGAAGGATCGCCAGCATGTAGACCGCAAAGGCCATCGGAAGCCAACCAACGCGTGAGGGAACGTTAAACGCGCCAAGTAACGCTAGAATCAGGGCAACCAATACAAGAATCGTGAAAAGAGTCATGGTTTTTTCTCTGGTTGAAGTTGGGCAATCTTATGCAAATGGTCGATATCGATCTTGAGCGCTGTCTGCAATGCTAGGACATAGGTAGCCATGGTGCCATTGTTAAGCGTTTCGGGGAAATCGGGCATCTGGCACGGATCAGGCGTAACTTTCGGACAAAGCAAGCCGTTTGGTATGGCCTTGTACGATGGAATATATTTTGTGACTGTTTGCGTCTTAACGGCTACCGGCGTTGGCGCGCAACTGGGAAGCCACGGAAATATCAACAGACACAACAGACCACGCTTTAGATTCGGGATGATTGGCATAAATGCTTTCCAATGTGGATTGCGCTTTCTTGGCTTTCGCCTGCTGAAGTTGTGCGTAGTCATTTGCTGCGTCAAGGTATGTCTTGGAATTAGCGACTTCCGTATTCATTGCGTCAGCCCATCCCTTGTTCGCTAACTGTAATTGCGCAATCGTTGCCAGATTCGTTTTCTGTGTGTCTTCAAAGGCCGTTACAGATGCTTGCAGGGTTGAGGCATTCTTTTCCTCATGATCGAGACGGATCGTCTGTATGGCGCAGCCAGCAACCAGTAGAACGATGGCATAGACATACCAGGGAACAATCGCCCACCACTGACCTGTGACTTCTTCTGCTGTCGTTATGATGCTCATGGGACATTTAATCCTTGCAGACAAAGCGCCTGCTCTGCTTGTCGTCGGTTAAGCAAACCTTGAGATTTTTTGCCACCTGCATAGATATATAGAAGCATGTCGTTGCAACCTTGCAGTGTGTAGCCCTCGTTGATTTTTCGAAGTACCGAAGATCGGTTAAACGCGGTGTCACCAATATTGTAGCCAAGATCAGCCATGGCAGCACGTCGTGTTTCCGGTACTAAAACTTTGAGATGATCATCTACATTTTGCAGCGCATGCGACATGGAACCTTGGAACATCGCGGCGCACTCTGCGGGTGTAGCAGTCATTCCTAGATAAACACCTTTAGTCTCACCTGTGCAGATCGTCGGAACGCCTCCAATGTCTTTGTAGGCCTTATAGCGAGTACCTTCAAAGTAAATGCCTAAGGCTGACGCAATAGCAATCGCCGATCCACCGGTAATTTTCAACCATGGCTTATTGGTCGCCATCGGTAGGCCGGATGTTGTTCTGTTTGATGATGCGAGCTAAGCCACCAATAAAAAAACCTAGTCCGCACAGACACAACGTAAGACGGAAACCGAAAATTCCGATGAACTGTGTCATCGTTGCGCTTAAGGTTAAGCCGGCGACAACGAAAGAGAAAATAACACCACTTCCGGCAAACCAAACGGACCAAAGTTTTCCGATAGTTTTCCAATCGTGAACAAGCTCAATCTTCATGCTTGTGCTCTGTATTCATGGATCATCTGGTGAAGATCAAGTAATCCCCAGCGAAACTTATCCACATCAACTACGGTAGGTATCTTGAATATCTCATCGCCAATATGTTTTTCTACAATCTCTGTAGCGTCATGCAATATATAACAAATAAGTGCCATCTTTTGCTTTAGTGGGTCTTTCTCCAACAGCATCTCAATGCCTGATTTGAGATTAACTCTAGCATTCTCTACAAGCATCAGCATGGCTTGTGGTGCATCAGTATACTTATGAGCGTAAAATAACAGATCAGCCGCTTTGATTAGGGGTCCGTAAGACGGATGATCAAACAGACTTTTAGCCATCAGACAGGCCCAATCGCTAGCCACTGAAAGGCTATAGCACTGATAATGGTATGAGAATTTGGTATCGCTGCAAAACCTGTGTCGCCATAAGCGAGAAATCCACTGGCTGTAAGGTTGCAGCAGTTAGTCGAAAGAATTCCTTCGATCGAGGTTGGCGACTGATTATTTGGCGTGGCTGCGACAAAGTAAGGTGTTCCACTGAATGCGATGGGAAAAGTGACATTCAAAGAGGTGTTACTCGTTCCACTGGCTGGAAATGTTCCATTGCCCCATTGAATACGAGTTGTACCAACTACGATGGAGCCTGAATCTCCTGAAACAGGCGTGGCTGTCGTAGGTGTTTGCCAGAAAACGGATGTTCCATCGGTTGCAATCGACTTACCGCTCTCGCCCGTAGGATCGGGCACCTGTAGGATCGTATCCCACGCCAAAACAGAGCCGTCATTCGTCAGCCACTCGCCAGCCACAAGGGATGGAATGGTCTGGCCCGAACCTACATCTGGCTGAATATTGTTGAACGTGCGCGGATTTGCCCCTAGTGAGTCCGTAATGACAACCCCGTAAGCTGCACTTCCCCAAATATCAGTAGTCGGAACGCCCGAAGCATCCAGAACAACCGGGTTAGCATTAGGAATCGTCAGCGCTTGATCTGACCATGTGTTCTGCCGTGTGGTCAGATCGGTTTCGTAGAAGTTTATTAGACCGCCAGCATTTACCGAGCCATCGGATAGGAAGTATTGTGGAAAGGGACCAAGCGGGCGATAAGATGACATTATTTTGGTCCAATATTGTTGGCGGGAATCGTTGCCGTAATCGGGTTTTGGTACTGCGCGATATTTCCGAGATTAGCCGACAAGATGTTAGGCACAGCTTGGGCTTGTTGCGGCATTAGAGCGTTGTATAGTGCCTGACTTCTAAGTCCCGACTGAATGCCTCTTGCAGCCAACAAGGTCCCAGCAACGCCTGGAAGCGCTCCTGTATATACGCCCGCACCAATACCGCCTAGCGCACCCAAGCCTTTAAGCGATTCAACTCCTAACGTACGCGCTGCGGTTCCTGAATCAGGAATGGACTGTTTAAGAAAATGCTGACCGATCATGGCAAGAGTGCCCAAATCGCCACGATTACCTGTCGCCATCGCATTTTTACCTGCACCTGACGCAGTTATAACGCCCATAAGCTGACCAGGTGGGATATTTCCGTCCTGCGCCTTGGCAACTAGTGGTGTGAGCGTCTTGATGTTCTGCCAGATGCCGCGTGCGTCGGCCAATTCAGAAGCGTCGGCTGGACTCATTTGGGACTGTATGGCATCACGCAATTTGTCCTGCAAAAGGCCAGCATGATATGCCAATGGACCGTCAGATGCTGCCATGCGTCCCAAAGAACTATCGAGTCCCTGAAATTCTTGGCCAGTTATCGGCTTTGTTCCGCCATTCGATAGATTGACTACCTGATCGACAGCCGAACGGAGCGGTTGAGCATTAGTTATGCCAGTTTCCCTCACACCAGTTTCAGCAATCTGATTTAAATCATGCACAAGTCCCGGATCAACGCTAAGCGTATTATTCCCTAAAACATTATCAAAGCGCTGACTTACTGCCTGTTTAGAAGCCTGAAATACATCTGGCGTGACCTGAGGCGATGAAGGAAGACCAATAGTTTTACCAACCGCATTGTTAAACTGGGTTTGCTGTTTCGCCGCATTGGCAGCCGCACCACTAAACGGGATGATGCTCGTCGTGGAATCGGCTAGTTTCATCGGTAGCGACTTAGAAAGTTGCGGCGCGGTAATGTCTATGCCCATATCTGCCGCTTGCTGTGCGAGTGCCTGACGCGTTGCAGGAATGGCGCCAGCCAAAAACCTAGCCGTAGCCGTTCCAGCCGCACCCGCACCACTTGGCAGCATGCCGGCGCCGATGCCAATAGCCATTTGAGCACCGGGACTTAACCCTGCTTCTTTTGCTAGGTATGATCCGGTTGATCCAGACGTTGCCGCTGCGAGTTGAGTGCCAGGATTTGCAGCGAGTGTCGTTCCAATATTTGCCACAGTCGGACTCACTGCACCAGACAACGCACTCCCCAGCCCAACACCCGATACTGCCCCTCCTAGACCTTGGGACAAAGCACTTGCATATCGTTCTGATCCATTCTGAGGCGTGACTTGCGGTACACCCGCCGCATTCAAGGCCATATCTGTAGCTTGTGACGTATTTCCAAGGCGATATTTTGGATCAATTCCAAGACCACTTTCAGCCGCATTGACGCCATACACGATAGGGTCATTGACAGCGCCGATAAGGCTAGTTGCGCCATGCGCCAAAGCGCGGCCAGTCAACGCCGTAGCGCGGCCAAGTTGATCGAGTGCCGATGGGTCTTGCGCTGGTGTAGAAACAGAAGGCGATACGGGTGAAGTAGACGAGGCAGCATCACCCTGCATCGAATAACCAGGTGGTGGTGGTGGAACAGCCGACGCAGTTGCAGTCTGCAACTGATAACCATCTGGCGGTGGTGGAATCGATCCGTCCATTATTCAGGCACCCATGCAGTTCCATTCCACACAACGGCATGCCCCATCGAATTGACGGCACGCGGTTGAGCGGATTGATTAGGCAAACCCGCCGTGCTGGTCGCAGCACCCATGCCACCGGGCTTGGAAAACTGCGGTAGCTTGTTGTTCGGGTCAAGTCCGATAACTTTCAAGGCATTCGCCTGAGCCGCACGGCTGAGCAATGACGTACCCGGTGACGCCGGACCCAAAACGCTGTCGCGCTTGTCCTGCATCTCGTTGACCTTGTCATTCATGAAGGCGGCAACTTTGGCGAGCGCCACATTCCGGTTAGGATCATTCGGGTTGAGATTGGACAACATGTCATCGACCTCACCCTGAGATGCAACGCCACCCTTGATCATCTTGGAAGCCTCACCCGCAAGCAGGGTTTTCGCCTGATTCCATGCCTTCAGAGCGGGCGCAGACATAGTATTAGTGGCTGAACCCAACGCATTCTCCACGGCATTAACTGCACCGATATTATTAGGAAGGCGACTTGATATGTCCGCCATATCACTAAGGTGATCAAGCGCAGTTTGAGCCGCTGTTAGCGTACCGCCCGACTTGCCAACAGCACTCGATGCCAGATCGTTCAACACCGTCTTATTCTGATCGTACTGCTGAGCGCTGAAATTCGGATTGATCTGCATGGCCCGCTGGATAATCGGCTGCAATGTGGGCTTCGATAGAGAATAAGCACTCAGAGGCAACTTATAAGCTGCCAAAGCTTGCGCTTCCGCCTCATCACCAGCGGATAACGGTGCATCGGCATCGCCAGCCAGTTTACCGGTTGTAAGATACGATTGATGCTGGTCAGCATTCACAGGAACGCCCTGCTTAATAAGCTGCTGAACTTCAGCTTCGCGCTTCTGAATAAGGTTTTCTTGACCTAACTTAGCCGCAGCGGAATATTCACCCTGGCCAAGCGGCGAAGCTGCACTACCTGCATTACTCGATGCGGCACCATTCGCCTGAATAGCCTTATCTACATTACCTGGACCAGCGTTGTAGGCAGCAAGTGCGGCAGCGGGATCGCCATTGTATTTGGCAAGCAACTGGTTGATGTATTGCGTACCGCCAGCAACGTTCTGTTGAGGATCAAGCGGGTTTTGCACGCCAAGACCTGCCGCTGTGGCAGGCATAAGTTGCATTAAACCTTGTGCGCCGGCTGAGCTAACCGCGTTCGCATTTCCGCCCGATTCCTGCTTGATGATGGCTTGAATAAGCGCTTGACTGGCCGTACCGTCTGCATTGGTCGCCGGTTGACCGCCAAGGTTCGCCAGCACTGAAGGAACATATTTCTGCGTTTCAGGCGGTAGCGCGGACAAGATGCCACCACCTGGAGCTGGTTGATTCGGCTGTGCCGTACCTGCGCCAGTTGCGGGTGCTTGCGATACGCCGCCTTGTGAAGTGGCCGCACCGATGGGAGTAAACCCTTTAGTGGTCACATAACCTTGCGCAAGGATAGGCTGACCGTCTGGCCCCGTTTTGCCGGTATTGTAATTATCGACGTATTTAGGCTGCTCAGACGCACCCGGGCCCTGATATACGACCTTCCCGGTAGTTGGATCAACTAATGCTTCACCTTGCCCCACCTTGACCGGAGATGCACCAGCTGATTGTCCAAGCTGAGCAATCTGCGCCTTGATTGACGTCAATCCTGGCACAGCATCCGCATAGGTATCGGGAATTTGATGACCATTAGCCTCAGCAAGTGGCGCAAGATAGGGTTTCACAGCCGCCTGATACACCTGCTCTTTAGCAGCGTCTGTAGGCTGTTGATCCATATAATTCATCGCATTGCTAAGTCGCGTTAGCTGCGTATTTCCCGCGTTCTGATAAGCCGCTGCTTGTGTCGGATCAATGGCTGCTACTTGTGCGGTTGCCGATGGATCGCCAGCAATCACTTGGGGCGCAAGAGAACGTATCTGTTGCTGATCACCCAAGGCTTGCTGATACGCCTGCTGTTTCTCGGCATAGATATTATTGGCTTGCGCCGTCTGCTGTCCCTGATTGAAATTTCCTACAATGTTTGCAGGATTAACAGCAGTCGATTCATCAAAAATATTAGCCATATCGATCCTTAGGAAACGTTGTAACCGTTACCGGATGAGCTTCCGTAAGTGGTCGGCGTGTAACTGCTCTGATTCTGCGTATATTGTCCGTAAATGTTTCCAAGCTGTCCAAGCGTGCTATTAACCGCATTAGCTTGGCCGGCATAACTGGATGCATTGGCTTGACCAATGTTGTTTTCCTGCGCACCGATCTGGTTCGCAGTCTGCTGACCTACGCCAGCAAATGCACTGGATGCCGAATTACCTTGCTGCGCCACACCAGAAATCTTGTTCCAGTAGTTATTAGCGTACTGCGTGGCAAGTCCCTGACCAAGCGAGATTGCATCAGCTGTCTGACCACCACCCCACACGTTGCCAGAAGCCGCACCATTCGCTGTAGAAGCTTTCTCACCCTGACTCAGGGCGAACTGGTAATCCGGTGAATTGGCAAATCCTGAGGTATTTCCAGAGAGATACTGATTCTCAAGGTTGACAGCATTCGAACCTGCATTGAGATACGGCTGCGCATTAGCCGTATTCTCTCCATAAATTTTGTTCTGTTCGGCAATAGCAGCATTAGACGCGTTGGTCTGCGCCTGTGCACCAGCACTCGCGGCGTTGGAGGACATGACGCCTGAGGCGAGAGCAGCGCCTCCTACAATGGCTGCGCCCCAAATTTCCGCCAGTTAGCTTGCATTCATAATTTTCATTATGAAGCCTCCGAGTTGTATTTTCATAGTGAGCTTGTTCATGCGAATTCACCTGCCGCGTTTAACTTGTGAAAGTGGCTAACCCAGACCAATCGTCCTGACTCGCTATCCTTGCCAATACCTTCTAGCGGATACCGCGAATGAAACAAAGGCGCTTGAAATATCAGCGCACGGTTCTTTTTACCACGCACCATGTCCGTCTGTATCCATTTGTCCGGATCGCGTGAAACCATATCGCTTTTCAGTTCGTCCAGAATGCCCATCGCTTGCATTTCGGCAAATCCTGGCATCGCGTTTAATCCCGTGCGCTTATGCGTGAAGAACGCAGTCCCTGATTCTTCTTCATGATTGGTCAGATATGCCACGCACGTATGGTTCCCCGACTCCCGATCACTGTGTATATACGCTCGTTCCATGCCTTCATTGGTGACGCGGAAATACATCGTATTGGGTACAACCACGCCATTAACTGCCCGCATGATTGAGGCGACCATAAGTGCGTGATCACCCCAAAATCCCATGCCTTCATAGACTGAACTACCTACTTCACCTTTATTTGGTCGCCACGTATCAAATCCAGCAGCAAACACCGATGACTTGACGCGATCAAGTGCCTTACAGAAGTCATCGACAACGAGATAGCTCATCCTACGGTTCCTTGAAGTACTGCTGCACCACCCATCAAATCTCGCCTACGTGGGCTGGAACAACTCACACGATATGTCCGGTTATATGTCGATCCTTGGCGTGTAAAAACAATGCGCTTTCCATATTCACCGGTTGCGCCAATATCTTCCTGATCCCAGTTGGACCAATTATAGCCACCATCGTCTGAGTATTGGATACGAACATAATGATCCACATCATCCGACAACTGGCCAAGCGCCATAATCAGTTCAACCCGTGAAACAATCACGCGATTATGGTTATTAGACAATACACCGTTGGTGCGCTCAGAGATGAAATTGATATCACCCTCAGTGAATGTATCCCAATCAACAACCCATAATGTGCCATTCTGAAAATCACCGGCAATCCACTGGTTATTCCAATACACCATTCCGCTAATACGCCAGCGGTTCATTTCGTAAGAGCCGCGACGATGCCATTCGTCAGCAGAGACGTCATAACCCCATGTCTGACCATCAGGGAATGTCCAGTAACAGACTTTATGTCCCTTGTCCTCCCACACAAACGCGAAAGCTTGTGACCAGTTAAGACCACTAATGGCCTGCTCAATCGGACGTGTCGATTTACGTATCGGGGAATAACCTGAGAGACAGTAGAAAATACCATCATCGCCAAGCCAATAGACGGTGTTGTCCATATTGGCGACGGTATACGTTCCAGCGCAACCACGCGTCAGAGAAATTCCCTTAGTTCGGATTGGCTGTTCTGCATTGGAGGTGACTTGAAAGAATTCTGTACTACGCGCTGAAAAGATGATCAGTTCGTTATTGCTGACGGCCATCGACACCATGAGGTCAGGCGCAACTTCCGATGTGAAACGGTCCAGCTCGTTGTAGGTCAATGCGTCATCAGGTGCAGAATTGAACGCAAAGCGCCGTGTCGGATCGATCTGCACCAGATAGCTGCCGATATAAACGCAGATGATTGCGCCTGGATAGCCGTCATCCGTGATCTTGGTGAAGGTGCTTAAGCTGGTATTCCACACATAACCCGACTGGCCATTGACGATCAGTAGTTCATTGCCACCATCCGCTAAAAGGTTATCGGCAAAGTACACGCGACCCACGCTAGGAATCGTTCCAAGCTCCGTACAGACGCCTTTGATGCTGATGCTATAGAGCGATTTGGCGACGACGGCGAACAACGTTCCTTCGCAGTTGTAGACGCCACGCACTGGAGAATCAGGAATCGTCGCACCACTCGTTACCAAGGCGCGCAAACCGGGCGGTGTAACCAATGTCGAAGGCGTGCGTGTTCCCGCTTTCTCTGCGGATGTGGGAAGCCAGTTAAGCGTGTCCTGCGACGACCATGAAAGGTTGTCGTCTTTGTAGTAGCCACCCACAATGGGGAAGGTGGACTGCTTCATCCTATATACCAATTAGAACCATTGATCGAGTTCAGCGCTTGACGCCTACCACCAGGAATCGGCGCATCCAGAATCGGCTGGATTGGCGTTGCTACCATCTGGTCACGCCATAGGTCATTGAGGCTGGCAACGGCTACTTGGGCGACTCCTGGTAATGGTGTGACGCCATATTCAGGCGCAAGCGTCATCGCCAAGTTATAAGCGACGGCTTGTTCGGCTTCCACCGGAATAGGCATTTCATCATCTGGCGCAGAGACGGGCGACCAACCCAAAGACAGCAGGTCAGCCTCCCATCGTTGCATCATGGCGTTCAGCGCGTCAATCGCCGTACCCATATCACGAGGCCGCACATCTTGTGAGGGATCGATGACCTGAATAAGGCGAAGTGAACGTCCGACGATCTTGACGACGGTTGTCATGGTTTAGGCCATGATGCCGGCGGCTTTAAGTTTCGTCAGGATCGCGTTTAGCTCGGTAGCAAGCGTGGCGAAGTTGGCGTTTAGAATGGGCTGACTGAAACTAGTTCCTACATCGACAATGGCAGTGGCCGGCGTTCCCGGACCTACACTCGTCAACGCTGCTTGGTCAGCCGATTGCAGAACGACACCAGCAACGGTCGTGGTCGCAGCGGGCGCATTTTCGCCAACGAGAGACACGATATCGTTGATGGAGACGGTAGCCTTACCGCCATTGTTCTGCGATGCGTAAAGAAGGGTGTTAAGGGTTGTCATGATTTGCTCCTAAGCCGACTGATTGAATCGGAGGAAAGTGAAAGTAAGATCACTTCCAGATAGATCAGAACCGCCATTTTGCTGCATCGTGTTATCGGTAACCACAATCGTTCGAAACGATGGTGTTAAGTTTCCTCCGATAGGAACGCCATCATTAACATTGGTTTGATCCACGCTAAGCAAAACATCTCCGGCCTTCACGCCCGATAGCGTGAAGGTTGTTTCATCAGAAGAAACACCATTTCCGGTAAGTTGAATTATCTGAATCGGCGAATAAAGAGTCATATGAATTTCCATGGAAAGAGAGCCCCGAAGGGCTCTCAGGATTGGTTTTAGCCTTCACTTTGCGTGACGACATTGCCAGTGGGATTAACCCACAACTGACCAACAACATGCGGATCAGCTCCGGGAAGGTCGCCCATAAAAACCGGGCTAGTTTCCACAGTGCCTACGCCAATAGGCGCACTCCACCAATAGCTTTCAGAGCGCTGGGCAACACTAGGGTTAGTTGGATTAGTCATGATTTACTCCTTATGCCGGGGTGAAGTCGGACGGATCGTTAGTGATACGCGCAGCCCATTCAGGACGAAGCGCACCGAAGGCGTACATGATGTCGAAACGGGTCAGGTTCATGTCATTGACGATGCTGGAACCTTCTGTCACACGCATCGAGACACCGTTGTACTGACGTCGCGAGGTTTTCCAGCCAGCCAATTCCGGCAGATCAACCGTCGCAAATGCGAAGGCTTCCGGGCGATACGCCAAGGACACGCCGTAGGACGAGCTTGCCGTCTGATCGATGGTAATGACCGCATTGTCTGCTGGTAGCGCCGTGACGTTCTGCTCAGAACCCGTGAGGGTCAGTGCCGGATAGATGCCGATGGAACCCGCGCCTCCAGCATAGTTGGCCGTGACGACGAACTGACGCAGATAGCCAAGATTCGCCTTGGTCTGCGGATGGACGGCGAACACACCGGCAAAGGTGATGATCGTACCGACCGGAACCGCACCCGTGCCGGTATCTACCACAATGGACGATCCAGCCTGATTTGCACCGTTGACCAGATAACCCGCGCCAGCACCGTTTGTAAAGACTGGCATCACGGTCGAGCTGTTCCAGTCATAACCGGCGGCACGACCCATCACACCATCTTCGTACTGCGTATCAAGCTGCTTCTGCGAGTTGAACAAGCCAGCCAGAGCCGGAACCAGAGTGGTTTCGGACGTGGTGTTCATCAGCATCTTCATGGTAGACGGACCCGCGCCGTTGTCCATGATGAGCTTTCGACCAATGTTCGCCCATGCAAGCTGCGTCCACTGTGCCGCGCCACCGGGACCGGTCTGGTTTGGAATCGATTGCAACGCAAGATTCTGCACAGCGGCTTCAACCGTGACAGCCAAGTCCGCGACCTGCTGGCTCAGATAGCGAGCATCGAACTCTTCGATATCCAGCGCCAATTCGGAACTGGTGTATTGGACGGAGAAGTTCAACTGATCGATCACCTTCACATTACGGATGATCGTTTCCAGTGGGGCAGGAGCCGCAACGCGGCCTGAGGTAATGACGGCATGCTGCGGAACAGCAACACGCAAGGTATCGCCAATCGCTGGCGCACCTTCTTTGAACTCCGACGCATACGTGCGCGGGATAGTCTTGATGAAGGAGAGATTTTCGCTGAACCGCATCAATGCGCGGTCAGCGATCATGTCAGTGGTGAGTAGCTGGTTACTAGCCATTTTGAAGCCTCATAGGAAGGATTTAGCGCCCTCCCTGCTTCTTCCAAGCTTTGATGCGGTCAGCCGTGGACATCCCTGGATCGTTGATGTCTACACTGGGCTTACCCGCACCTGAGATTGTCTTCACAGGCGGCGGCGCAGAAGTGGTTTTCTTGGCAGTCACAGGCTTCGGCGTTTCCGCCGTTTCTTCACCCTCGAACCGTTCGGCCAACTTGGCGATTTCTCGAACCTGCTGTAAGCGCGGTAACGCATTGATGCGCTCGGCTTCTTTCATGTTCGTGGCTAGATGATGGGCAATCTCAAGATCGTGTTCGTCACCCATGAACAACTCGGTCAGCGGTTTGTAGGCCGGATCGGTATTCAGTTTTGACGACACAATGTCATCCCAAGCACCATCGCCAGCCTTTTCCTCAAAGGCATCGACATGCGACTTGAACGATTCTTGGGCTTCAGCCTGTTTCCTCTGCTCCGCTTCCTGTTTCGCTGCATGGTCTTTTCGCTCAAGAGCCTGTTCAACGCGATATGCGATGTACTTGTCCTGATCGAAGTCGAAGTCCTGTAACGTTTTCTCGTGCGACGCGGCCTGCGGTTGTGGTGCAGACTCGTGCCTTACGGGTTCGCGCTTTTGGATTTCTTCCAGTACAGCAGCACGGGTGCGGGCTTCGGTGACTTGCCGTTCCCTTTCTAGCCTTTCCTTCATCCAGCGAGGCAGGCGTTTTTCGCCTTTCTGTGGAGAGTCCGCGTCTAGAGCGTCGCTTTCCCCTTCCGGGGGCTTTGCAGCTTCCGGTTTCGGCTCTGGCTTAGGCGTCTGTCGTGCCGTGATATTCGGCGTTTCAGCAGCCTTAGAGCTGGTATCGATTGATTTCAGCTCAGGTTGAGCTACCGGTGCCGTTACACCGTTGGTTTCGTCGGTCATGATGTTTACCTTTTGTGCTGGCAATGTCAAGGCGTGCCAGCATCACCCCATTAAGCGATACAAGCCCAAAGAACTTTGCAAGCAATGTGAATTGCCTGATCAGTGTTAATTCCAATCTTCTTTTCACACTTTGCATGGTCAGTTAGTGCATGAACGACAATCTCAGCCGCGCCGAGCCACCAAACGCCCGTAATCAATGCCACAAAGCCGCCGTGGATGAAGGAATGCGCCAATAGGCAATGCCACCACGGAACATAACCGGGGCCTGTTCTGCATTTCCCCATTGCCAAGAAATCACCTTGCAGCGGGTAATCGGCAATAAAATGGGCAGCTATTAGTAGGAATAGCATGTAAGCCATCAGAATCCACCTGTATACGTGTCAGGTGAAGATGGACCAATCGGACCTTCATGCGGCACAGCGAAGCCCACTGGCTGCTGTGGCATGAGGGCTGCCCCGTTCTGGATCATCGTGGCGTGACCATCGGCCTCGGTGCCGGGAATCTTGGCGACGAGACTGGCGGTCTTGGCTTCTTCCAGCTGCACCTGCGTCTGTGTCTTGGCAGCGATGTCCTGCGCGCGCGCCGTCGCGAGCGTGGCTTGTGCCTGATGATGGGCAGCCTGCGCAATGACCTGCGGCGGCGGCGGTGCGGGCGGCGCGGGCGGCGGATCGTTCGGTCCTGGCGGGATAATGCCCTGCTTGACCAGCGCCGTACGAATCCACTCCACAGCATCGTCAATGCCTGGAACGTCCATCGACTTCATCATCAGGTATTGGCCGATAGCGCCAACAGGTCCCGGCGTCTGCGCCACGGTCTGCGCGAACTCCGCCAGTTCCATGCGAGCCGTCTCGTAAGACTTTCCGACCGTTACCGTCACATCATACTTACCGCGTGAGAGGTCGTTTTCGACGTATTCTTTCCCGGTAACCGGGTCAGTGACCATCTTGTTGATCGTGACGTATTTTTCTGCCAGATCAGGACCGAGGATGCGGATCGAGCGTTCGGCATCGTAGTAATGCGGGATAGCGTCTACCAGAATCTCTCCCAGTCGCTTGAGCGCTTTCACCTGATTGTCCACATAGACGAAGTTGACCACCTCCGCCTGAGCGTTACGGGCCATGATGGCACGACCGCTGGTTTCATTGGACTGGTTCCCTACCGACGCGTCATACACCCCGGTCGTAGCCTTCATCTCATCGACGGTGATATTGGATAGATTGGCGAGAGCAGACGGCAATTGCGCCATCGGCTCGCGCGATGGACCACCAGGTGCATTAGGATCAGCGTTGAACAGCAATACCGGCGGATCGTCATAGCCAAGTCGTTCGTAATAGCTTTCCAGCCCCTTGATCATCGCTGGCGTGGCTTTGAGCGGACTGTTAGGAAGTTTAGCGACCACTTCCACCATCGAAGACATCTCGAAGTTGTGAATGGTCTGCGAGTCACGGGCAAAGCGCGTCATGCCTGAATAAATCTGCTTGCCGTCGATGCTGATCAAATCGCCCCATTGCGGAACAATCGGGATCATCGAACCGCCCCATTTCGTCGGCTCTTCCAGCTTGCCATTGCCTGAGACTGGGCAACTGTAGATCACGTCCACATCGACTTCGCGGGTGGATTTGATCGTAACGGCAGCAGGCGCAGCAGGCGCTTGTGGTGGTGGCGTAGCTGAAGCACCGGCAGGCGGAGGCGGAGCATTGGGATCGGGCGTTGCAGGTGGCGTAGCTTTGAGCGCATCGCTCTGCGCTTTCTGATAGCCCTCGTAATCCTCTTCATCGACAATCGAGCCATCGGACAGCAGCAGGATGGTCTTAGGCTGCTTCTCGGCATACCAGTACTCGGCAATGCGCACCATATCTTCGGTGCACCACAATAAGTCACTATCGCTGTCAGTTCGGGCTACATCAAAGTCCACCACTTCTGCGTTAGGCCAGCGTGCTGTAAACGTGGCCTTGGGGATTAGTTCCGAAATGAACCAATACCTAGCGTCAGATCGATCGAACTTCCTTGCTGATGGATCGCAAAACACGGTCATTGGGTCAAGAACCGCCTCGATCTTCAGGCATTGATCGAACGTATCGGGCGACTCATAGTCCGACTTGACGCGAAGAACTCCATAGCCGCCGCCACACGACCACTGGAAGGCCGTGTCATAGGCGTTGTCTGCCGATGAATCGACCTCGATATTCTTGATCATCCCGTTGAGTACTTCTGCCGTATCAACGTCCTCGTCATTGGAAGCTCGGCACTTGATCTCTGGTTTGTTTTTAAGCTGCTGCCCCGTCACACGACGAATCAACTGTCGAACCCGGTTGAATTCGTAATTGGGCTTATTGCGGCGTTTTGCGGTTAAGTGAGCATCCCATTGATGCCCAGCCACAAAGGCGAACTTCATGTCCTCGACGCACTGGCGACGCTGCTCGGTGTCGAATGTCATGGCATCGGAGGCGCGTTCAAGCATCTCCTTGGTCCAAGAATCTTTCTCGACAACCTTCTGTTTCGTTTCTCCACCCGTTGAACGGTAGGTTTTCGACTTGTTAGCCATTGAACAGTTCCTGGCGCTGGCCGAAGCCTTCACGGGTGAATTGGGTGGTAAAGGATATATTTGGCATAGCGCCGAGGTTTAGCGTGGCGTAATCAACGGCAATTAGACCAGCCGCATCAGCGCTATGGCTTGACCAATCATGGTTAGGACCTAAGCCGATATTGCGGTTCTCATCGCGCTTTTCGTGATACCAGCCCAGCGCGGAGCGTCCTGCTTCGGTCTTTTTGTCGTCAAACCATATGGAAGGGAACAACCTGCGCAATGCCTCGATGCGCCGGGAAGCGGCACCCGCACCCATATTAGGGATAACGCGCACATTGAACTGCGCTTCACGCAATGCGCTCTCGTAACTGACCTGATAAACCTTGTCGTGCTGTGCGCCATCGTGAGGAAGCACCATTTCCGCGTTGCTGTAACCGCTGTCCCTAAGCCACTGAACGTGAGTACTCAAAGGCTGACCAACCGCCTCATAGTGATTAAGGAGTCGAACTTCCTTGCCGATGAACTGATCAATCCAGATAGCGCATGCATCAGCCCTGGCGCCTGTTCCACCAATGTCCCAATGCGCTCTAATCATCATCAAAGGGTCAGCGGAAAGATTGCCGATGCGTCCCTGATCCTTGGCTTCCGCTAAAGCTTTGGCGTAATACGCGCCCTCAACGGATCGTTTATAGCCGCCTTCCCATATGTGATCGTACTGATCTGGCCGTTCTTCAAGGTCACGCAAGCGCTCACGTTCCAGTTTTGCGGGGAACTTGGGGTTGTCACGCCAATTAAGCTCGACCATCCGCACGAGAGAGTCAGTCGATAGCCGAAATCGCTTCTCGACGGCGTCAACTTCTCGCTCTGGGTTCCAAGTCACCCACAACTCGGCGTTCCAGTCCGTTCCCTCTTCACGCAGCGTAGGAATCAGCGTAGACCAAGCATCGTTCGTGACCGGGCTGGCCTCATCCACCCAACAGATCAGGATACGACCCTTTGACTTGATGCTGGCGATATTCCTGTCTAGACCGGAGAATGCGAACGAGATGCGCCCATCCTTGGATTTGATGTACTTATCGCCTACATCGTAATAGTCAGCTAGCCATTGTTCGTCTTGAATCGCCCGCTTCACTTCCTCAAGGCTGGAATCCTCAAGGGAGTTCATGAATAAGCGAGCGCAGACGATGATGCCGCTTACTCCGCTGGAACCGAATATCATCCCTCGAACAGCTGCCATCTTGGCGAAGCTTCGAGTTTTTCCAGAGCCGCGCCCACCAAAAGCCCCACGGACGTCTGCTGCTCCCAAAAAGATAGGCCGTAGCTTTGGAGGAAGCTGGACAGTGACTTCGGTCAAGGTTTGTCCATATCGGTAAGACGGATCGTTGTGACGTGCTGGATAGCATCGCCATCAAGACCTGAGTGCTCTGTGCGCGACAGCTTAGGCACGCTGAACTCGATCAGGTCTGTGAAACAGTTGAATGCCGCCTTTGGGCCTTCTGTCTCGGCTATCTGATCAAGCCATCCCTGAAGCCTCTCAGCGTTGCCGTCGATAAACTGGGTAATAGCCTCCCTTGCACGCTGGGTCGCCTTATTGGACGTTCCAGGTGCCCTACCGCCTGTTTTAGGTTGACCTTTACCAGCCATTTCTATAGGACTCTACAAAAGAGGTGAGATTTATCTAACTGTGAGACTAAAGTATCTGTACTTGATCGACTACTAATTAGGCAAATAAAAAGGGCTTAGCCACCCTTCGCATCTTTGCCATACACAAGCTCTGCCTTGAGCTTCCTACGTGAATCGCGTAACCGGTCAATCTGTTTCCTCAGGCCATCAATGACAATCGTTGCCTCGTCTAGCTCAGCATTCCTCGTCTCAAGCAGAACGATAAGCTCATCACAGGTCAGATCGAACAGAATCACCTTACCCCCGCATAGTACATCGCCCGACCCATAACGACAGAATGACGCTGTAGCGCCATGGTAATGCAGTAGGTGAGGTAGGTTTGGCTCATCAGTCATCGAACCCGTATGGTGTGATCCAGCATGCCAGCGAGTGACGCCAGTTGTCTATGCGTGAATTGATTCGATCCTTGGCTTTCTTCCAGGGTGAGCGCGTGTCCGGCTTAGGCTGCGCCCACAATGGCCGTGGTATTCCTTTGAGGCAATCCATTTCTACCTTCAAGTACGCGGTAGCACGTTCTGCAATCATCTGTGGCGTCAGAATTTCCATATTAGCCTCCCTTGAACCACTTCATCGGCTTATCGGCAACCTTGCTGGTCGTTTTGGGGCTATTGGACTTCGCGGCTTTCTTAGTCGCTACCGTCTTGGGCAACGTCGATTTGCTTTTCATCTTCATGCGCATTCCTCTAGGAAATTCATGGCTTGTTCGTGCTGACGGTGCTGTACATCCATTGTCATGTAGGTCGTGACCAATGCGTTGATCAATTCCCTCTTGGATAGCGAACGCAAATCACGCGATCCCCACATACCCATAAACGGCAAATCTTCTTCGTCGATCACTTGAATCCTCGTGAGCTACGGTGACTATCCAGCTTGGCGCGTGCCTTGGCCTGGATCGTATCGTCGGTCTTGGCGGATATATTACCCGCATTCTTGGCACGTGTTGCGCCTGAGATAGCGGCTCGCAGGTGATTTTTGTCATTTCCAGGGAAAGTGCGACCCGGACCAAGAAAGTCTGACTTAGGTAGAGACTTGCGGGCTTTACTCGATAGCTTAGCCATAACACATCCTCATTTTAGGCCCAATAAGGGCTGCGACGAATTGTAGTCCGGTTTGGTAGTTCAGGTAGTCAACTTTGCACTGAGAAGGTGTGCGCTTGTTGTTGCATTGCTCTTTTGAAGTCGCCCAGCGGCAATTTTCTGGAGAATATCCTTGGTCATTGTCGATCCGGTCTAGAGACATGCCCTCTGGTCGATCACCCATGTCCCGCAAGAAAACGCTGAAGTCAGACCAGGCATCGCAAACAGAAATGCCTCTACCGCGGTAGAGATTCCATACATCAGACGAAGGTTTCAGGCATCTTCGCCGCATTTGGGCCCACACGTAGTACAAGGGATGGGAGTGGGAAAGTCCATGCTTGAGAGACCTCTTGCCGTTTGATTTCCTCATTTCGGCCCCCAAGCATCCACATGACCTAGTAGGCTTTATCTTTGATCGAAGTGCGTCCTTTCTAACAACACTTTGGTTTCCACACGAGCATCCGCAAAGCCAACGATAATTTCCTTTTTTGTCTACAGAAGAAAGACTTAAAACGATCAATCTTCCGTAAGTATTTCCAGTTTCATCGCTAAAAATCGACACTTTCATGCATCAACCTGGACGGAATATGGACCGTTGGAGTTGTTGTAAAACGCATCCGGATATAAAGGTGTGTCCAAGACCTGGAAATGGAACTCGACGTTGGTGACTTCCTGATTGCTCCACGTGGCGGTCGCTTTCAGAGCTGCAAAGCCAGCGAAGTTGAATTTCACGTCCACGGCTATTCTTCGCCCCGTTGACTCGACCCTGGGGTTCGACATCAAGAGCGACCAAGGGGACGTCGTATCGAATCGAGCGTGAGTGATGGTGCAGCCTAAAGGCATAGCCCCATTGAAGTCTGCCACGCAACAGCGCTTGGAAAACCTACGGATACGCCTAGACTCATTGCGTGCAGCTGTATAGCCACTCACGAACGCCCGCGTCACTCGGCCAAGTTCACCACAATCAGGTGGTGGAGCAGGCGGAGATGGATTCGATGATGGCGTAAGAATTGCATCCTGCGAGTACAAGTAATTCCCTACACCTAGCGTTACAACGACTGCATCGCCAGCATTAAGTGCGAAAGAGAAAGGGTATGTCTGACCATTCGTCAATGATTCGGCCGCAACGGCAGTGCCATTGACTGTTATTCCGAATTCCGTCGCATCCGCACTCGTCGAAGTGATCGATCCCGCCACCACGTCGCCATCATTAACGGTGCCTTGGTATTGCATCGTAGCGCCGTAATAATACGTTGGACCGTCTCCACCACTGCCGATGTACTCATACTCGGTCCCCGTCCAGTAACTCGGTGGCATACCGTAGTTATCATCATACCAATTAGCGCCATCAAGCAAGATATTAGCCACGGGCAGACCTCAGTTCGTCATGGTGTTTGCGGCGTAGCGCTCTGCCACCACTTTGATATATCCGATGGACATAGTTTCGAGAAGATATATCAATGCAATACTTTCCGTCAACAGCATGCATCTGCGCTACGTCACCGCATACAACCCACTGTGTATGATCAATCAAATGTTCGCGCCGATAGACGCATAGATGATGGCGTTTCGGACCATCCAGAAGATTGCCATTTTGCAGCGTGGATTCAGCGCAGAAGATCGCATCAGGTAAATCCAGTAGAGCCTCATCCAGCGCATCAAACGCGCTTGGAAGAAGATAGTCGTCGTCATCGACATAGGTCACATAGGGGTATTTACCCAGCGTATAGCCTTCTGCACGGCCTTTCCCTATGTGACCGGTATGGTATGGTGCGACATGCACTTTGATGGCATATGCAGCCCTTCTGCGCGCTTCTTGGATGCTCGATAGACACTCGTCCAGCCAATCTCTACGCGTGTATGGACTAATGATTACATGCACATCAAGCATCATTCATCCCAGATAGGTAGCCAGCAAAGCTTCGCAGCTTGACTGACTCAGTGCAGGGTCATCACAGGGGAGAAATGACTTTCTGCATCGTCGTTGGTCAGGGATGTAGGATTTGAACCTACGGCTTCTTGGTTCCAGGCCAATCTCTCTGCCAGACTGAGATAATCCCTGATACTTACTCAACATAGCATCAGGCGATATGTCTGACACTGATCGAATCATTGCGCAAATGTTTGGTCTGCTCAAGAGCATCCTGTGCATTGAGGTGAATCAGATATTTCATCCGTTCTTCCATCGCAAAGCGAGCAATGGCCTTGTCTGCATCGCTCAATACGAATTCGAAGTCGGTCGATTTCTCGTTGTCGCTGATCTTGATCATGGCCTTTCCCCTAACCTGCGTTAAACGATGCAAGGATAATGCCAGATTCTCCGTCATAGGCATCCCAAAGCAGCTTAGCTCTGACATTCTCAGGTTTACTTGACCAAGAATCATAGAAATCTGGATGAAACTCTTTGGCTGATTTTTCGTCAATTGCCGCAACAACACATCCATCAAATGTGTCATAGCCTTCGTTTTCTTCTTGTGTAAGTAACCAAAGTTTCACTTTCTACCCTCCGACCTGTGCATATCTTCGCGCAAATCCTGCACCCTTAGCTCGTTGCACCGCTGGTCGCTATGCTCGATTTCTGTCCTAAGCGTATCGATTAGCGACGACTTGTCCGATTCCTGGTTATGCACGATCACAGGCCCTCCTACGCCCATCGCCGCCATCAGGGCGTATACCATCCATTGCGGGACTGGTTTCGCTTCCGGCTTGCGCAGAGGCGATGTAGGTTGTGAGTCGGTCATCGCCTGATCCTGTGAGCTTCTTAGCTTCCATTCTGCGCTTTTTTATTGCCTTGGCGTAGTAGGCAGTTTGGGCCGCGAAATTGGCCGCGTTTAGCTTTGACTTTGCATGCATCAAAATCAACTCGCCAAGAGTTATTTTAGCTGTCAGAGATTCCAGATATTCGTTGCGTATTGACTTACGATTTATCCGGTCTGAGATAGCTTTGGATTCGCGGTGAGTCATAGCATATAAATCTCGTAGCTTGGGATAACCTGGAATTTCAAGTTGTTTTCTTCATCGAACCAATACTTTAAAATTGAACCGGGATCAAGTATGTGCTGTTGCCAATATGGCTCCATCTGAACCATAACGCTTTTCATAACGCCTCGATAGACTTTCTCTACTTCGTCCATCTCAAAACGCCTCAATCGCTTTATTGACGATATCCACCAGCGTTTGGCCTTCGCGGCGGTACTTTTCTAGCTTGGCGAGGTTTGCAGCCGTTAGGCGGAATGCTCGCACCCGTGAGCCGTCCTGGTCTCGCTTCTTGCGGTTCTTTAGCTGATATTCGGTGCGTTTGTTGAGCGGCATCATGCGTGGCGTGCTCATCGGATTTCGGTTTCGTAGCATGGAATAAAGCGTGGGTGATTCCACTGAACCTTCATCGCATTACCGTTGTAAGCATCCACAGAAACCTTGCGACCAGGAAGTTTACCAGCTGCCTCCATTGATCGAGCTATGGACATGAAGCGTTTGCCGAATCCGATGCTGAAACCCTTGCGAGCCAAATCAGCGATAATCAATTGTTCGGTCTTCGTCATGTCTTTTCCCTGCGTTGAATGTAGGTTGACTTTAAACCTTGACTTGCAACCGTGTCAACACAAGAATGGAAACGACAGAGTTTAGTTATTCTGCCCCGTAACCAGTCGTATCGCCTCACCAACCGTGTAAATCACATGCACCTCGCAACCCACACGGGATATCTCAGCATGCATCTTGACCTGCGCGGGCGTTAGCTGACGATCTAAGCGTGGTTTAAGCGGGTTCTTGACCTCGATCATCCACATAGAATGGCGGTAGCAGGCGATAAGATCACAAATTCCGCCACCAGCACCAGATAGGTCCATCACGAATACGCCGATTTGACGCAATGCAGCGACAATTTCCCTTTGATTTTCGTCGGTTCGACGCTTGTGGTGAATCATCGCGGTGGAAACCATGAAAACGGGTTTATTGTTCTCGCCCAATTAAATCTATTCATCTGTTGGGATGCTATTGAAGGATTATTATGCGTGCTATGCCAAATGTTTTGCGTTGAATAAGCGAAACGATTAAGGCTTTTTTGGCATTCTTCGTAAGCTTCCTTAGGAGTGCTACCAGTTCCTGAGCATGGGCTATTTGGCAGGAAACACCACCAACCACCGTGAGTTCTTGGCTTGATGTGATACTTGTTCGGTTTCATTTCCTATCTTCCATAGCCTGCCACGTACGAAAAACGCCTTCAGCCAGTGCAAGGCGAAGCTGATCCCTACTGTAGACCGATTTAACCGCTCCATCACATTTTTGATGGCATGGGTAGCAGCACCATGCTCCGAGAACGTCGGGCGACTTGTAACCGCGTCCTGAGATGCCAGAAAGAGAGTAATGAGCAAGAATTGTCGTCTCGCCTCCACCGTCGCAGCCCTCTAATCTAACCATACAAGGCTGCCCCCTTGCTTCTTTACGTGCTGGCGTGGTTTTCACGACTCAAAACCCTCAAGAACTTCATCAATCGTTTCGCGCATCAAAGCCATCTGACCTTCGTCATACACAGGCAATCCGTTTTCGTATCCAGTCACAAGATCATCTAGCGCCTTGATGATGGCGTTCTTAGCTTCCTTTGATAGTTTCATTCTTAGCCTCCCTTTCCGCGTCCATCCAGCCCTTTTGCCAAAACCTCGCCAACGTTTCGCTTGACTTCCATAACGGGCATGCTTCCCAAACAACCCCAGCCTTATAGTCAGCATAGCCACGATTGATGCAGGTGATGCGGTCGTATAGGTCGGTCATACGCTGACTTCCTCGGATCGCGTTAGGCTAATAGGCTCGACACTTCGCTGGATCGGTTCTAGTTGCCAATCTTTAAATGCACAACCTCTCGGACCGTGACCAGTATCGCACCTACAATCTGATGCGTAATCATATGGATTATTCCATAAGTCTGTTCCCGAAACTTGTTCAATGCAGATGATTTCACCGAGATGCAGCAAAGCATGCTTTGAATAAGCAACTTTCACTCTTGCCAAGTCACCAATCTTAAAACGCATGACGATTCTCCCGTAATTTGAATTGATCCGGCCTATCCAGCTTTCTCACCCTAGCAATCGTACCGTCAGCGTGAAGCGCTCTCGTTGCGCTACTCACACCCATCCAGGAACAGTCCGTAAGCTGGCACAACTCCCCGATATTCCTAGGACCATCGGCTAGCACGGTGATGATTTTTAGGGACGTGGCTGAGCGGCGGGATTTGGCGTTCATGCGGCAACACTTTGATGTTTGTACATTTGAGGCTTTCCCGACTCATACCAAAACATGACGCGCGGTGGCTCTTTGTAACAAGTAACCATTTTTGGATCAGCGAAAGAATACCTTCGTCCAGCTTTTCGCATCGTTGATCCGCTTTCCTCAGCGGTGTCAATGATTAACAAGCGGCCTAAATGAATTGGAGGTTTTGAGCCATAGGGAATAAAAGGTATATGCAGAATATGAGATGCATAAACAGAAGCGACAGCGCCAGACCTCCCCGGGCCGGTCACACACCCACATTCATTACAATCCTCAAGAACTAAACGCACTCGCTCCGAAAACTCTTTTTCAGATATAACTTTCACACCCATTCCCTCGCCATAGCCTCGCCGATGATGTAATTCATAGCCTGCATCTACCATCTAACTTAGCTTTATCGTGATAGTTACGCTTCAAAGCCTCTTGCCGCAACCATAGGCGACATTCGGTTTGTGCGGGTTCTTTGAGTTTGTCTATCAATGGTCCCCATCGTCGAAAGTTAGGCTCTATCTGCATGATATTCAGGGCTTCGGTTAGGTGATGGTAGATCACGCCAATCCCCAAATAATCGACCTCTTGCGCGATCTCGGTCCCCAGCCCATCGGGACTACCAGTAGATGACGCATGAGCCTTAAAAGTGACTTTCTGGCCGTCTCAAAGGCTATCGATAGGCAGCGCGACAGTTCATTGATCGACATGGGTTGGAGTTTTAAGGCTTTCAGAATGCGGATGCGCAGGCGTTCTGGTTTGAGTATAAGCTTAATGATCATATGGATTAACTTTCACAAAGTCCCATATCAGAAGAACATCCACCGCCGCGCTGGGAGTCGAAGAACATTCCGTACTGTCTTCCACCTCGCGTCGTCTTAGACCATTCGACGGCATCCACGATGCTGATCGGTATCCCTTTCAATTTTGGTGCGAAGAATGTTGCGCGGCCGCGTTTGCTGCACTGGCCGACTGCGTGTTCCCACTCGGCTATGCGGTCTACATCCGATGGAGTCATATCTCCGATAAGGCGCAGTTCCTCTTTGCCGCAGTTCACGCAAGGCCAGCATCCAACACGGCGAGCCCCGCGCGCATAGAGCGGATTAGGTAAAAGACCATGGCGACGATGCATCGCCCACACATCAGCTTCAGTCCATGCCTGAATAGGACGCCAGAGCATAGAGCCATTCTCATGATGGTTGAACTTGGGCTGCAAACTTCGGCGAACACTTTCCTCAGCGCGCATGCCGAGCCACTGAAGCACTGGCCCGCTTTTCAGCATCGGACCGACGATGTGTTCACTTATCGGCATGTCTTTCAGCTGCTCAGTACAAAATTGAGCTTGGCTAGATGGGAAACGTCCTTTCCACATGCATAAATCTAGATATGGGATGCCTGTAGGGTGAAGCGCCGAAAGGGCGCGACGTTTGCCCTTATTCGTCCAGCGCTTTTTCCGTCCATAGTTCGCAGAACCTGGTTTGCCGTAGTTTCTACCAGTCCTCTGATCGTTGGCGATGAACAGCCGCTTCCTGGCGATATCAACATCAAAGGAAGCACTCACAATCTCTACCTTTGGACCGCCAGTTCGTTCATGCAAGCGTGCGACGAACTCATAGGTATCTGGGTGCTCATTTCCAACATCAGCCATAACAGCCCTAAATGGCCTCCCTGATTCAATGGCAAGCAAATATACCGAAGTAGAGTCCTTTCCACCGCTTACACTGATCAGATGTTGTATAGACATATTAATAATCCAATAGATTAGTCATAGATGCCTTTGGGGCACCTAGCCGGAAACAACCACCTCTGGTACTCCTACCACCTTTGTCCACATCGGTTCGTCATCCTGACCTTTCCGACAAGCCCTTCGGTGCCCACTTGAATGGTTT
>Ga0302303_10000274_pt1 | contig 48067 bp, 45 predicted proteins | sample III_Palsa_E2_1_FD_194542 | JGI IMG/M metagenome (GOLD analysis project Ga0302303, IMG submission 194542) | Peat permafrost microbial communities from Stordalen Mire near Abisko, Sweden - III_Palsa_E2_1 | ecosystem: Environmental > Terrestrial > Soil > Palsa > Peat permafrost | place: Sweden...
TGATTTGGGCTTGGCTACTGCAAATTCCATAGCGGGTTTGCAAAACGGTGCCCGCCAAATTGAAGGCACGATAAACGGTATTGGCGAACGTGCAGGCAATACATCTATTGAAGAAGTAGTTATGGTTTTAAAAACCCATCAAAACCTGGGCTTGCATACCAATATTAATGCCCGTAACTTTTATGAACTCAGTCACATGGTGAGCACGCAAATGCGCATGCCGGTGCAGCCCAATAAGGCTATTGTAGGCAGCAACGCGTTTGCCCACAGCTCTGGCATACACCAGGATGGCTTCCTAAAAAACCGCGAAAACTACGAGATTATCCGTCCGGAAGATGTGGGCTTTCCGAGCGCCAGCATAGTGCTTACAGCGCGCAGCGGCAGGCATGCTTTAAAGTTCCACCTTGAGCGGTTGGGCATTAATCTTGATAAGGCTGAACTTAATTCGGCTTACTCCAGGTTTTTAACACTTGCCGATAACAAACTGGACATTAATGATGAGGATTTGCTGGGTCTGGTTTCATTTCGCCTCGTAAAAGATTAAGTGATGGACACGGAAACGAAAAAACAGTTGGATTTTGAATCGGCCTACCAAAGGCTGAAAGGCGTTGTTAAACATACACCACTGGAATATAACGCGGGCCTATCCGAAAAATACGAATGTGAAATATACCTTAAGCGTGAGGATATGCAGGTGGTGCGCAGCTATAAACTGCGCGGCGCTTATAACATGATAAGCCAGCTTACCCCGGAGCAGTTAAGCCGTGGCGTAGTATGCGCCAGTGCCGGCAACCATGCGCAGGGCGTAGCTTATTCATGCAAAAAACTGGGTATTAAAGGTGTGATATTTATGCCCGAAATAACCCCAAAACAAAAGGTCACCCAAACAGAAATGTTTGGCAACGGCAATGTTGAGCTGGTTTTAACCGGCGATACTTTTGACGATTGCCTGCAGGAAGCGCTTGCTTATACCGAAGCACATGAGATGACTTTTATCCCACCATTTGATAATTATCTTGTTATCGAAGGACAGGGAACTGTTGGGGTTGAAATTGTAGAAGAACTACCCGATGTGGAAGTTGTGATTATGCCGGTTGGCGGCGGCGGGTTAGCAGCAGGCGCGGGTACTTATTTTAAGCAATACAATCCCGATATATTACTAATTGGTGTTGAGCCCGAAGGCGCGCCTTCAATGGTGGGCGCTTTTGAAAATTGCGGTCCGGTTACCTTAACAAAAATCGACCGCTTTGTTGATGGCGCTGCCGTTAAGCGTGTTGGCACCCTCACTTACCAGCTTTGCAGCGAAGTATTGGATGATATGCTGCTGGTGCCCGAAGGCAAAGTATGCTCCACTATATTAAAATTATATAACGAAAATGCTATTGTTGTAGAACCTGCAGGCGCTTTATCAGTAGCAGTGCTTGATTTATGTAAGGAGCGGATAAAAGGCAAAAAAGTAGTTTGTATCATCAGCGGAGGCAATAATGATATTGAGCGCATGCAGGAGATAAAGGAAAAATCTTTATTATACGAAGGGCTTAAGCATTACTTCATCGTCCGCTTTCCGCAGCGCCCGGGTGCATTAAAATTGTTTGTAAATAACGTGTTAGGCCCCGGTGATGATATTACCCGTTTCGAATTCATTAAAAAAACAGCCAGGGAAAATGGCCCGGCGCTGGTTGGTATCGAACTAAAATCAGCCGATGACTATCCTGCTCTATTACAACGTATGGCAGCCCATAGGTTTGAGGTGATCGAGATAAACCGCGACCAAACTTTGTTTGAATATTTGGTATAACCAATATGAACAAAGACATTAAAAGAGACGGGGAAACCACAACCAAAATATTTGATAACCGCAGCCTTGAAGCTGATTATGCTACTTTAATATCTGCCTTAAAACCCGGTATGCGGGTGTTGGATGTAGGTTGTGGCACAGGTGCCATATCAAAAGATATTGCAGCACGCGTTGGCCCACATGGTCATGTAGTTAGCATCGACAATACAGCGCATTTTATAGAAAGCGGTAAACAAACTTATCAGTCCGTTAAAAATCTTGAACTTATTTATGCTGATATTTTCACGTTTGAAACCGATGAGAAATTTGATTTAATTGTTTCTGCACGTGTATTACAGTGGTTAAATAATCCTGTAGAAGCGCTTGTGCGCTTTAAGCATTTTTTAAAACCCGGCGGCAAGGTATCGGTATTAGATTACAATCATGAATTGTTGCACTGGCAACCTTTGCCGCCCGAAAGTATGCTTAAATTTTATGCTACTTTTTTAAGATGGCGTGCCGATGCCGGGATGAATAACCACATAGCCGAAGATTTACCGGGCTATTTTGAAGAAGCCGGCTTTAAAGAAATTGAAGTTTTTGATGCTGATGAGATATACCTGAAGAAGCAAGATAATTTTCTTTCGAGGATTGGTATATGGGCAAAAGTTGCAGCCTCAACCCAAATGGTTGAAGAAGGCTATATAAGCGATGCCGACCGATTAAAAGCCATTGAAGATTATAACAATTGGATAGCTAACGAAGCACAAGAAATGACTATGGTTTTAAAAGAGGTACGCGGCAGTATTTAAATTATCATACAATCTCGACGCAATTATATTACTATTCCTATATTAGTATAAATAAGAAATATTATGCTTAAAAAAGGGGAACATATTGAAGGTACACCAGCCGAATTGCAGGTTTTATTAGACCAGGATACTGAAGCCAATGAGTTTTTTGAAAGCTTATCAAAATCCTACAAACAGGGGTATTGTGATTGGGTAGGTTCGGCTAAACAGGAAGAAACCCGTAAAGTAAGGGCCGATAAAGCGATGATTATGCTACGTAATAAGCAGAAAACACTTAAAACCTGAATTAATATTCCAGCCACTTTTTAATATTCAAACTCACCTTACTGTCCTCTTTAAATTTGCCTATCTCGTAGTTACGGACACGCAAGGATAGCTCATCTTTTTCTACCAAAATATCTTCATAAAAACCTTTAAATAAAATAGTTCTTATTTGCCATTCGGCAGATTTTGACGTGCTTATTTCCAGCCATTCGGGATAAATAACTACTTGGTCTTTTTTAGGTTTTATGCTGATACCGCAGAGTTTTGCCTTATCCTTATCAAGCAAATTGCATTTGGCCAGCAAATTGGCGGTGTATAGCTTTTTAGGGTTCTCATATAATTCAGCCGGTGTGCCGGTTTCTAAAATCTCGCCGTCTTTTAATACAACAAGCTCATCTGCCATTGATAACACTTCAGATGGGTCATGCGATACCATAATTACCGTTAGTCCGGTTTCTTTTACTATCTGGCGAATATCCTGTTGTAAATCTTCACGAAATGAGGTATCAACTTGATTAAATGGTTCGTCCAGCAATAAAACTTCAGGCCTGCTGATGATGGCCCTCGCCAACGCCACACGCTGCTTTTCGCCGCCGCTTAAATCAAATACCCGCCTATCGGCCAGGTGCGCCATATTTAAAAGGTTTAAAGCTTGAGCCACCTTTTGATGTTTTGCTTTCAGGTTTGTGCCAGGCAAAAGTATGGCCACGTTATCCCACACCTTGGCAAACAGGTTCATATCATCGGTATGCTGGGTAACCATTTTCATGGCATCATGACCGGGTATCAGTTTTTCTTCGGGCCCCCAAATGCGGATACCTTTAAAATGTACCGTACCTTCATCGGGTGATAACAAGCCGTAAAGCAATCGTAATAAAGTACTTTTCCCGCTTCCGCTCTCGCCTATTATCGCGGTTATTTTACCGGGATTAATACTTAGGCTAACTTTCTTTATCCCGGATATATGTTCGCCGGTATATAATTTGCTTACGGCGTTTGCCTGTAAAAAGTGCGGGTTCGACATCGGGTTAAAGATACATAAAATAGCAAAAACAGGACTGATGAGCTATATTTATAAAATGATTGTTAGGCTTAACCCTTTTCCTGAAATCACAAGTAACCACTTGTTGTTAAGACAGCTTAGCGATGAAGATATAACCGAGCTATACCAATTGCGCTGCAATGATACCGTAAATAAATATCTTGACCGCGATGTGCCGGCAAATATTGATGCAATTAAATCATTCATTAACCTGATAAACGAAAACACAAAAAACAATGAGTGCGCTTATTGGGCTATCAGCCTGAAAAGTAATCCTGAATTAATTGGCACTATTTGCTATTGGAATATTGATAAAGAAAAAGAAATTGCCGAAATTGGTTATGAATTAAACCCCACTCATCACGGTCAGGGTATAATGCAGGAGGCGATTGAGGAAGTTATTGAATATGGATTTGGGGTGATGAAAGTAAAGGTAATTACCGCTTTTCCGGATAAGCAAAACAAAAACTCTATTAAACTTTTAGAGCGAAACGGTTTTAAACAGGATTTAAATTTTGTTTATGCTGATAAGAATGATGTTGAGGGGCAATTCATTTATTTTTTGGTGAATACCAAGGATTGATATTTACTTCTTCCCCCTATAATACTTATAAATCTTCACTGCCGACATAATAATCAGCGTAAAAATTACCAAGCCTATGATGCCATAAATCCAGCTGATACCATTTTTAAGTACTGCTAAAAATACTATCGCAAATAAAAATATAGTGGCTACCTCGTTCCAGATACGGAGTTGGGTTGATGTCCATTTAAATATACCGTTACGCATTTGCTTGATCATATTTTGGCAAATAAAATGATATACTATCAGTCCCAATACAAAGCAAAGCTTTATTTGCAACCACGATTGATGCAGCCACGCCGGTACCATCACAACCATGGTAATACCCGCAACCAATACCAACAGCATGGAGGGTATGGCTATTACGTTCCATAACCTACGTTCCATTATCTCAAACTGGTCTGATAGAATTTTACGATCTGGTTCGGGTTTTTCCTGGGCTTCGGTGTGGTAAATAAACAGGCGCACAATATAAAACAGCCCCGCCATCCAGCAGACTACAAATATGATATGTATGGCTAAAATATAATTGTACATAACCCCCCAACCCCCTAAAGGGACAGTTTTTTGATTAACTATTGTTATAATTTCCCCAACGTACTTGCTCCCACTTTAGGGGGCCGGGGGGTATTCTTTTATAATATCTACCGCGTACTTCACATTATCAAACGGTATATCGGGCATAATGCCATGCCCTAAATTAAATATAAACCCGGTTTCGCCCTTCATACGGTCGAACAGGCGGTAAATGCGTTCCTTGATTACTTTCTTATCGGCATATAAAATATGCGGGTCGAGGTTACCTTGTACCGCTATGCCTGCGGGCAAGCGTTTTTTAATATCCAGCAAATCAACATTCCAGTCGATAGAAATTACATCAGGTTTTGCCTCGGCCATTAATGGTGCGAACACTGAACTGCCTTTGCAAAACGAGATAACCGGTATATCTTTCCTGTTTAGTTTGCTGATAATTTCAGCAATATAACGGTGCGAAAATTCTTTATAATCATCCCAGGCCAATGCCTGTGCCCAGCTATCAAATATTTGTACGGCGTTTACACCGGCTGCTATTTGCAGGTTAAGGTAATCTGCCGTTACCGTAGCTATTTTTGATAACAGGCGGTGTGCCAGTTCGGGCTCATTATGCAACAGCAGCTTTGTCAGCTTAAAATCGCGGGACGAACCGCCTTCAACCAAATAACTCATTACGGTAAATGGCGCGCCTGCAAAACCAATCAGCGGTATACTGCCATTTAAGCGTTGCTGAATTACCTTTATAGCATCAGCCACGTATTGCAGTTTGTGTACAACCTGGGTGTCCAGCGCATCAATATCAGCCGCGTTACGTACAGGGTTGGCAAAGCGGGGGCCTACGCCCTGGGTAAAGCTTAAATCGCCACCCATAGCTTCCCCGGTAACTAAAATATCCGAAAATAATATAGCCGCGTCAATCCCCAATAAATCAACCGGCAGCATGGTAACATCTGCTGCAAGTTCGGGCGTTTTGCACATCTCCAAAAAGGAATATTTGTTTTTTATATCCCAATACTCCTTCATAAAACGCCCTGCCTGGCGCATCATCCATACCGGCGGGCGATGTGTTTTTTCTGAAAATGCAGCTTTTATTAATAACGAATCTCTCATATGTTTGGAAGAGAATCAAGAGTAAAGAATCAAGAGCCAGGATAAATTATCTTGATTCTTGGTTCCTGCTTCCTGATTCTCTATTTTAATGTTGTTTTAATTCCTTTTCTAATTTTTTTATCACTTCTTTCATTTTGGCGGTGATATTTTCTTCCTGTTTATTGGCCAATTGTATATAAGCCTTCGCCTTTTCATAATTGCCCTGGCGTATACTAATATTGGCCACATGTACCAATGCAGCCACATGGTCGTTAGCGGTGCGTAAGGGAAACTGAGCCGCAAGTTCATAGTGCCGTTCGGCAGCTTCATAGTCCTGCTTTTGCAGGCTTATGCCGCCCAATATGAACTCATAAAAGCCACGCCTCTTTTTGCTTAATAATACAGGGTTGCTTATTTGCAGCAATAACGACTCGGCCTTGTCATAATCTTTATGATGAAAACGTTTGGCGGCCATTATTACCGTACCTTCTTTAAAGTAGCCCCATATCACCAGCGCTACAAATAGTAGCGTAACAGCTACCAGTTCATAGATATGCTCGTAGCTAAAAAACGCGCCCATTACTAAAAAAATGCCAATAAGAATTACGCGGGCGGTGTTGGTAAACATCGAATTATTTTAGTGCTGGTTATCGGTAAATTTATAGCCTACGCCGCGTATAGAATGAAAATAAACCGGATTTTTAGGATCGGGTTCGAAGTATTTGCGGAAGGTGAGTATAAAGTTATCTATAGTACGGGTTGATGGATAAACATCGTAATTCCATACCGTTTCCAGTATTTGCTCGCGCGATACTGCATCATTCCTGCGCTCAATAAGCAATTTAAGCAGCATGGTTTCTTTTTTAGTTAACGGGGTGATAGATTCATCGCCATTAACCAATTCAAATGAGTTAAAATGGATGGTTTTATCCCCAATTTTATAGCTGTTAAACTCTTTAAGGTCGTCCCCTTTTAAACTTCTCTTTACCAGGTTATTTACCCTTAAAATAAGCTCTTCAAGGTTAAATGGCTTGGTTAAATAATCATCTGCACCTTTTTTAAGGCCGGCAATTTTATCTTCGTTGGTGTTTTTAGCTGTTAAAAACATAATAGGCACCTCGGTATTTTCAAGCCTGATTGTTTCGGCAACCACAAAACCGTCAATTTCGGGCATCATTACATCCAATATCACCAGGTTAAAACGCTCTTCTTTAAATATTTGCAGTGCCTTTTTACCATTTTTAGCCGTAGATACTTTATACCCTTCCAGTTCGAGGTTAAGTTTGATGGCTTCCAGCAGATGCTCTTCATCTTCGGCTAATAAAATTCTTTTTTTGTTTGGCATGATAATTTAAAATTAGGTTAATCCAAATGTTACTTCAAAAACACTGCCCGCCGGCCGGTTATCTTTAACCTTAATGGTGGCTTCGTGTTTATCAAGTACTTCTTTTACAATGTACAAGCCTAAACCTGTACCTTTTGTGTTACGGGTATCCTCGCTACCAACGCGGTAAAATTTATCGAAGATACGGCCCTTTTCTGCATCAGCAATGCCGATGCCATGATCTGCAACCTGCAAATGTACCTGGCCATCTTTAGAAAATAATTTTACCAGTACAGATTCGCATGGGCTCGAATATTTTATAGCGTTTTCAACCAGGTTGGTTACCACTGATGTTAACGCGAACTTATCGCCGGTAATTTCAATCTTAGGCTCAATTTCGGCATCAATAATTTGCTGGTTACAATCGCATTTGGTAACCTGCAAACGGTTAACAATGCTATCCACCAAAACCGACAGGTTAAATTTCGCTTTAGGGAAGGTATAGGAGCGGTTATCAATTTTTGATGCCAGCAACATGTTTTCTACCATATCGTCAAGGCGTTCAATATCGAGTAATGATTTGTCGATAAAATCAAGTGCCTGCTCTTTGGTCAAATTTCTTTTTTGAATGGTTTGCAGCAATATTTTGATTGATGCCAGTGGTGATTTAAGTTCATGCGTTACCGAAAGCAAGAAATTTCTCTTTTGCTCCTGTAATTTTTGCTCTTTATTGATGGATTTGTGCAAGCTGTATGCGCCAAAAGCAAATACAATTACAAACATTGAGCCTTCGCCCAATATCATGCCAAGGCGGTTATGTTGCAGACTGTATAAATAATATGCCCACCAAACCAACTGCGCTACCGCATAGATGATTAACGCGTAAAAAATGACTAACGATCGCTTTATCATATTATTTCCCATTAAATACTAAATCCAGACTATCAAATATAGCACGTTTAGCCTTCTCCAGGTCAATTTTTGTATGTGCCTGCGATATAAAGCCAACCTCGTAACCGCTTGGGCCTAAATATATCCCCCTGTTAATCAGTTCACGATGTAATTTTTTAAACTTTTCCATGCTGGCAGCATCAATATCTTCTGCCTTAGTAATGGCTGCTTTATCCGTAAACGCAAACCAGAATATGGAGCCGATACTGAACACCTTAAACTTATAGCTGCGTGCCGATGCAAAACGCTGTATCGATTCGGTAAACTCTTCTGTTTTATTATGCAGGTCGCGGTAAAAGCCCATACGCAATAGCTCGGTTAGCTGGGCGATGCCCGCTGCCATGGCTACAGGGTTGCCCGATAATGTACCTGCCTGGTAAACCGGGCCTTCGGGCGAAATATTACTCATTATTTCGGCAGATGAACCATAACAGCCAACCGGCAAACCGCCGCCTATTATTTTACCATAGGTAATGATATCAGGTTTAATTTGATAATATCCTGCCGCACCCTCAAAACCAATCCTGAAGCCGGATATCACTTCGTCAAAAATCAGCAATGTGCCGTTTTGGGTACAGGTATCGCGCAGGAATTGCAAAAACTCTTTGGTTTGCAATAACAACCCGTTATTTGCGGGAACAGGCTCAATGATAACTGCAGCTATTTGTCCCTTAAACTCATCAAATGCCTTTGTAATGGCTTCGGTATCATTAAGCGATACCACTATGGTTTCATCAGCAAAAGATTTTGGCACGCCCGCGGATGAGGTTTCGCCAAAAGTAACCAGGCCCGAACCTGCTTTAACCAGTAACGAATCGGTATGGCCGTGGTAGCAGCCTTCAAACTTTAATATTTTATCGCGTTTGGTATAACCGCGTGCCAACCTTATGGCCGACATTACCGCTTCGGTACCTGAGCTTACGAAACGTAGTTTTTCAATAAACTTGTTGTTTTTGAGGATGAGTTCGGCCAACTCGTTTTCTAAAGCGGTAGGCGCGCCAAACGACATACCGTTTTGCATTACCTCCATCACTTTTTCGCGCACCTTAGCATTGTTATGCCCTAAAATAAGCGGACCCCATGAGCAGCAAAAATCAATAAACTCGTTGCCATCAGCATCCCATATATGACTGCCATCACCCTTTTCAATAAACAAAGGGGTGCCATATACCGATTTAAACGCCCGTACCGGCGAGTTTACCCCACCCGGAAAATATGTCTTAGCCTTTGCATACAATTCCGCAGATTTTTCCCTGCTGATATCAGGTTTGCCTGTGGTATTTACCGGCTCAACAACATCTCCCGAAAACATCTTTTTTATTGAATCTAACATCTATTATAAGTCAAAAATTAAAATTCAAAATTCAAAATTGACAGTCGTTTTGACTTTTTATTTTTGAATTTTGACTTACCACTACAACCACTTATTCTCCAAAACCTCTTTTGCATGATACGTTAATATCGAGCTTGCCCCTGCCCTACGGATGCTGGTAAGCACCTCGGTAATGGCGCGCTGCTCGTTAAGCCAACCTTTTTGTATGGCAGCTTTTATCATGGCGTATTCGCCGCTTACGTTGTAGGCAGCAACAGGTAATTCGGTATTATCTTTTATCAGTTTAATTACATCCAGGTATGGCAGCGCAGGTTTTACCATTAAAAAATCAGCCCCTTCTATCTCATCTAATCTTGCTTCAATTAATGCCTCGCGCTGGTTGGCGGGATTCATTTGGTAAGTTTTTTTATCACCAAATTTGGGCGCCGAGTTTAAGGCATCTCTAAACGGCCCGTAAAACGCGCTGGCATATTTTGCCGAATACGACATGATAGAAACATTTGTAAAGCCATTTTCATCCAGCACTTTACGGATATAGCCCACACGCCCATCCATCATATCTGATGGTGCGATGATATCTGCACCGCTACGGGCATGCGCCAGGGCCATTTTGCCTAAAACTTCCAGCGTTTCGTCATTTAGTATTTCGCCGTTTTCTACAATACCATCGTGCCCGTCGCTGCTATAGGGGTCCATGGCAACATCGGTAATAATGCAGGCTTCGGGGAAATTCTTTTTTACAGCACGTATGGCGCGCAGGTACAAACTTTCATCGCGGTAGCTTTCGGTGGCATATTTATCCTTTAAAGCCTCATCAATATTAGGGAATAAATCAAATGACATTAACCCCAGCTTCATGCAGCTTTCCACTTCGCGCAGCAAATTATCAACCGAATAGCGGTAAATGCCGGGCATAGATGCTACCTCGGTTTTCTGATTATCACCATCAACAATAAACAGCGGGAATACCAGGTTAGCGGCGCTAACATGCGTTTCCTGCACCATTTGGCGTATCACTTCACTTTTACGGTTTCTTCGTGGTCGTTGCAACATATTAGTTCATTAGTTCAGTGGTTCATTAGTTCATTTGTAGATAGTTTATTAATACTAGCGCTGTATAAAAGCGATACCAATGAACTAGTGAACAAATGAACCAATGAACGTTAAAGTCCAAACACCGCCTCTGCCAGCCCGACTTCATCGGGAGAGAAAGGCAATGTGTATTTTACGCCCATTTCATCAAATTTTTTGCCGGTTGATTTTCCTATGGCAACTACTTTTTGATATGGGTCTAACAAATTATCTACAAAATATGCATCCACGTTTGATGGGCTGGTAAATACCAGTACATCTGCGCCGGATGCTTCTACGTCTTCTTCTAATACGGTTTCATAAACCGGCAAATCAATTACCTTGGTATCTGCCGAAAGGCCCTGTTGTATGCTTCGCATTGTGCCTTCGGCACACGGAAACAGTACTGTTGAGCCGTTGGCCAATTTGGCAAAAGAGGCGGCAACATCTGCCGTATCAATACCTGTGCCTAAGTAATTGGTAAAATAACCTTTGCGGCGCAACATCTCTTCGGAACCGCTGCCCATGGTACCAAATTTTACATGCTTTGGAAACTGCGGGTCAAGTTGGAAGAAATATTCAACAGCGTTTTTGCTGGAGAAAAATATCCAATCCACGTGTTTTAAAATATAGGGATCGAGCTTGGTGATAACCGGAACGGTACGTATTAACGAGCGGGCTTCTATTTTTACCCCGTTTTTCTCAATCGCCCTCCTGAAATAGCTATGCTCGGATAACTCGCGCGAAATAAATACGCTGGCAGGATGCTTACGATCCTTAGCAAATTTGCTCACTACTTTTTCGGCCAGGCCTTCCGTGCTTTGCGCTTCTAAAAACAGGCGGTCAGGAAACTGATCGCCTTCATCAGCCTTGGAGGTAAACACCTGGAATAATCCATCCTCCTTGCGGCAATAGCAGCCTAAAGGCAAATGGCAGCCACCGCCAAAAAGCTTTAACACGGTGCGCTCAACGGCCAGTTCTTCGGCCACATCGGGGTGGTTTAGCGCCTGTAAAGTCTCAAACAATTCGTTATCGCTCTCGCGTATTTGTATAGCTAAAGCCCCTTGTGCGGGGGCGGGTACCAGTTCATTTGGGGTTAGTTCCTCCACATGCAGGTCGCTCAGGTCTAAACCCAGGCGGCTTACCCCTGCTTTGGCTATCATTATAGCATCATAACTTTCGTTACGCAGTTTCTGTATGCGGGTTGGCACATTGCCACGCAAATCGTCAATCTCTAAATCGGGGCGATAAGCTAATAACTGCGCCTTGCGCCTGTTGGATGATGTACCTACCTGAGCACCATATTTTAACGATAACTTTTGATGCACATCAACACAATCCTTCAATATCAATAATAATTCCGATGCATCCTCTCGTTCAGATACCGCTGCTATAATCAATCCCGGTGGGTTTTCGGTAGGTAAGTCTTTGTGGGAGTGCACGGCAATATCAATTTTGCCGGCCAATAATTCTTCTTCAAGCTCTTTGGTGAAAAACCCTTTGCCTTCCAGCTTATCAAAGCTGAGGTTAAGTATGCGGTCGCCTTGCGTTTTAATAATTTTTAATTCGGCGGTAACGCCAATGGCAGCCAGGCTATTTTTAACAAAATTGGCCTGCCATAAAGCAAGTTCGCTGCCGCGTGTTCCTATAATAAGAGTTCTGTCCAAAGGGCTTGTTTGTTTGCAATTGCAAATTTAACTTTTTGCGCTTATGAATATAGGATTAATTGAGGATATGAATTTGGGATGATAGAGATTGGAGAATAGTGGTTAGAGATTTGAGGTTAGAGATTAGTTAATTGCAGCAATTGTGAGTCTATTATTTATTGAATAACTGTATTCCTGGTAGTTATATGGCTGTGATTTTCGGAACGGACACGGTAAGTGTGCAACATATTTTCGAGCGCTTTTTTTGTAACCCCTAATTCGCTAATATTCATTTGTACCGACCCGGCATTTGTAGTATATTCCAAATAGGTAACTGATGATTTGCCTTGCTGCCTTGTAACTACCATATCATCCATAACATCCTTCCACTCTGCAAAAGCTAAAGAAATTGTTTCGATGCCTTTGTTGTTGATAATAATTTGCGGGCGTTTGTTCGTTATTTTTTTGTAGGAAGAGTACCCCAAATAAATACAAACAATTATTACTATTGCAGCAATAACGGCGTTTTGGTTTTCAAACAAGTATATTCCTAATCCGATACCGGATGCATAAAGACCCATCAGAAAAAATTCGGTTGGTTTAGAATAGTATATCAAAGTTTCATCGGGCAGGGAATAATCATCGGTATAAACATCTTCCTGTTCGAATTTGGATTGCAATGAAGCCCATTTTTGTTTGTCGGCCGAGCTACGTATTTCGGTCTTTTCAAAAAAACTTCCCTCAGACCATATTAATTTTGCTTCGATAGCTTTCCGTTGCAATTCATGCACATTGCGCACATTCTCAAACGCCCATAACCTCCATTTAGTTATTACAAAGCTCCAGTATATCCAACCTAATATAATTGCGCCCAAAAAAGCAGCAAACATTGCCCACTCAGGAATTAGTTTTGCAATACTTAAATAAATAGATAACACGCCTACGCCAAATATGATTATAAATGTTGGCAAGTTGATCATTCTCTTTCCACGCGATATTGCCTGGTCAACCGTTACGCTTTCGTACATGTGATTTTAGGTTATGTTTTGATGATGAATATCAGTAAATTATGGTAAATATATTTAACTGAACCCAGGAAACCTAAACGATAACGTAATTATACCGCCCCTTTTTTCTTTACCAAATACTGGTCGGCATACTGTATAACCAATATACTTACCAGGATAAAAAGTATAACCCATTTATATTGCCCGATAACCGTAACCAACTGCGATGTGGCCTTGTAATTAAATAAAGCCATAAAGCCGGATATGCCCGCAAAGGCAGCAATAATTATCAATGTGATATAAATGGACCACTTGCGTTCCTGCCTGCGGATAACCGCTGCCTGTACTTTGCGTGTTACATTTTTAGAGAAATCATAAGGCAAACCTTCGGATGGTTCTTTTTCCAGGTTTTCAAACAAAAAACGGTATGCAGCCATATTATCTTTGCTGTCTTCTGTCAAATCATCCTTCGGAATAGACAAGCGCTGCTCCAGCATCTTTTGTATTTCCTCGTCATTCAGCTTTTTCATATCATTTCGCTTTTAAGGTAAACCTCTATTTTTTCTTTCATCAATTTACGCGCCCTAAACAGGTAACTTTTAACTGTGCCTTCGGGCATGCCGGTAATTTCTTCTATCTCCAGGCACGAAAACTCGTTTAAATGGTACAATGTTATTACTGTACGGTATTTTTCGGGCAACTGGTTAATCAACTTGTCTATATAGGCGCTAACTTCTTTTTTGGTTAATAATTGCTCGGGGTTATCATCGGTAAAGTGATGGTCTTCTATATTATCCGGCAGCGTGTCCATCCGGTCGCGCTTAGTCTTTTTAAAATGATTAATGGCCGTTAAATAAGCAATGCGCGCTATCCAGGTTGATAATTTGGATTGAAACTGGAAAGTCTTCAAATTTTTATGAATTTTTATAAAAACCTCCTGGCAAACATCTTCTTTATCTTCCTTATCATTTATTAAACGGTTAACTACATAAAAAACAAGGCGCTCATATTGCTTAACCAGCAGCTCAAATGCCCTCATATCCCCGGCTAATATGCTGGTAACAACCTGTTTTTCATTAAACATATATCAATAGTCAATTGGCACACAATAAAGGTTGCAATAAATATTTGAAAAAAAATTGCAACCTTTATTAATCCGGTGCTGACTACTGCAGAAAATTAAATTAATTAACCATGAATGATTTAGGAAAAGAAGCTGTTTTTTTAGTACCGATTGTACTGATAATATACGCAGCAATAGTAATTATTGCTTCATTTGATTATCGCTTAAAGAAGCAAATATTAAATTCGGATCGCACCGATCTTGATATATCAAAAATTTTAGCAAAAAAGCCTGCCAATGGAACAGAGTTGCTAAAATGGGGGTTGATAACATTATTTGGAGGCATAGGTTTAGTAGTGCTTGCATATATCCCATATCCCTATTTTTCACCCTTGCCATATGGCGTTGAAGCCATATTTCTTTCCATCGGCTTTTTAAGCTACTATTTTGTAGTACGCAAGCAGGAAAGCAAAGACCAGGACTAAACACACATCCCCCGGCTTTAAACAAGCAATTTATTGCAAAAATTTAATAGCGCTTTTTTAGCGCCGGGGGATGCTTTGTGCCCAAAAAATCAACTCATAAACATTTTAGCGTCTCAAAATGAAGCATTTATTACAAATAGTTTTTATAAGCTTATTTATTACCGCGTTAAGCGCCCCTATTAATAAAGCAAGTGCACAAGGGACACATAGCCTTGCCGGAATTATTGCAGATTCATCAACCACAAAACCTATTGATTACGTTACCGTAAGTTTGAAAAGCGGTGATGGTAAAATGATAAGTTCTGCCCTTACCAAAACCAATGGCTTTTTCAGTTTTGAAAATATTGCTGCTGCGAAATACACGTTAAGCGTTAGCTATGTAGGTTATAAAACAAAAGATATTAGCGTAACTATCGCAGATAGCGCAAAGCATTTAAATTTAGGCGCCATCTTATTGGCAAGCCAGCAAAACAGCTTAAAGGAAGTAGCCGTAACCGCTAACAAAGAAATTATTAAACGCAAAGCCGACCGCATTATTTACGATTTACAGGCCGACCCCGAAAGCCGTGGCAGTAACGTGCTGGATATGATGCGCAAGGTGCCTTATATTACAGTTGATGCCAATGATAACATTTTGCTGAAAGGTAACAGCAGCTTTAAGGTATTTATTAATGGCAAGCCATCGCCAATGCTGGCCAATAATTTGTCGGCGGTGCTGCGCAGTATGCCGGCATCTACCATTCAAAGCATCGAAGTTATTACCATACCGCCATCTAAATATGACGCTGAGGGATTGGCAGGTATTATTAATATCATCACCAATAAAAAGGTAGATAACGGCTATAACGGCAGCCTTAATGTTAACGAAACAGCCCCGCAGGGTGGCCCGGCAGGCGGCGGTTCTTTTACGGTAAAGGAAGGCAAACTGGCCATATCAGGTTATGGAGGTATCAATCAATATAATCAGCCGCAAGCAAATAATAGTTACAGTCGTGTAACCACGGGCGATGGCGCAAGCAACCTTGTTCAAAACGGGTACGGAAAATCAAACAGTACCAACAATTATTATGGCACACAGTTAAGTTACGAGATAGATTCGCTCAATTTAATTTCTGCTGACTTAAACGGATTTGGCAGCCATGCGAACGGCAGCAGTTTCCAGGCTTCGCAATTATTTAGCGATGGGACACTTGCACAGGGATATGATTTAAACAATACTAATAATGCTACTAATGGCGGTATTGATGCAGCATTGAATTACCAATTAGGCTTTAAAAGGAACAAAAACCAATTGCTTACTTTCTCATACCAATATTCCGGATTTGGCAGCAACAGCCATAGCACAGTAGATGTTGGCGATACTGTAAATTTCCCTACACCCGATTATAAGCAATATGATCACGAGCATTCATCAGAACAAACGGCGCAGGTGGATTACGTGCAGCCGGAAAAAGACCTGAATATAGAAGCCGGGATAAAGGCTATATTCCGTGATAATAAAAGTGATTACCAGTACTCGGCATTAAGTCCGGATAATGCGTTTGATTTAGTGCCCGATTTATCCGACGGTTATAACAACACACAGGATATATACAGCGTTTACAATTCCTACGAGCTTAATTTAAAAACATGGAACATCCATGGCGGCCTGCGCCTGGAGCAAACCATAACCAATGCCGATTTTGCATCGAGCGCTACCGAGGTAAAACAAAACTACCTTAACCTATTGCCCGCCTTTGCCGCAAGTAAAGCCTTTGCCGATCATAGCAGCCTTAACTTTGGCTTTTCGCAGCGCATTAAACGCCCGTCGATAAACCGGCTTAACCCATACATCGACCGCTCCAACCCGGATATAGAAACTACCGGCAACCCATACCTGCGGCCAAATATTATCAATGAGATAGAGGTAGGTTACAGCATGCAGAAAAAAGTATCGGTAAACCTGGGCCTTAGTTATGACTTTATGAACAACCTCGATTTGCAGGTAGCAACCTTCGATCCGGTAAATCATGTCACTTTATTTACCTATCAAAACGTGGGCTTTGTATCGGGCCTGCAAAGTAACATCAATATCAACTACCCGGTTACCAAGCGCTATAATATGAGCTTAAATAGCTATATGATGTACCTTACCCTATCGGGAACAGTTGATGGCGTGCTGATAAAAAGCACGCACATGATAGTTACGGAAAGATATTCTAACGAATACGGTTTTGACGATGGCTGGCGTTTAAATGCCGATTTAGATTTTTCGGCCAGAAACCCAACTTCACTGCAAGGCAGCAGCAACGGCATGATAAGCACATCATTTGGCGTTAATAAAGAGCTGATAAAAAACAAACTTAATTTTTCGGCTGGGATAAAAAATCCTTTTACCAAATTCAGGAACAATATCGCTTACACTTACGGACCGGGTTTCCAGGAGTATTATACTTCGCAGCAATACTACCGCTCGTTTAAATTGAGCTTGAATTATAGCTTCGGGAAATTAAAAGATGGGGTTAAAAAGAGCAAAACGGAGATCAATAATGATGATAAGTAGTAATTAGCTATTGATGAGTATATCTTTGGCCATAATCATGGGCACACTGATATACTTTTTCTCCATATAGTTCATTACTTTTTCCAGTATCTCGCGCGATTGCTCGTCCATGCCCTGTACTTCATCAGCAAAAACAGTGTTAATGGCGTTATTGCGTATTTCCTTTATTTTTTCGGGAACCTGGCGCATGGCCACTTCAATACGGCGCTGTTTATGCATAGTCAAAAATTCGCCTATATTTTGCTGGATAATTTGCTCAGCATGCACCAGTTCCTGGTAGCGCTCCTGCAAATTCCTTTTGGCAACTTCGTTTAACGAGTGTACCTCGATAAAATTAACCGGGAATTGCTTTAGTACTTCGGGAGCTGTATCATTAGGTACCGCTAAATCAACAATGGTTTTTTTGGTAGTATCGCCGTTTAATAAACTGGTGTAAATTTCGGTAGTAATTATAGGTTCAATGGCCGATGTGCAAGTAATAATTACATCAAAACCTTTATTGTATTCTTTTAAATCGTCAATGGTAAAAGCCTCACCTTTCAAATCATCGGCCAGTTGTTTGGCTTTAGATAGCGTACGGTTAAATACCGCAAAATTTGAGAACTTATGCTTTTGAAGATATTTGGAAATATTACGGTTGGTTTCGCCGGCGCCTATAATCAATATACGCGCGTTTGTACATAATTTTAAATCCTTAAGCTTACGGTAAGCCAATGAAACAACCGAAATAGGATTTTTTGAAATGTTGGTATCGGTATAAACTTCTTTAGCGGCTTTTACTACGCAGTTCATCACCAGGCGCAAAAAATCGCCGGTAAGGCCTGCTTCGCGGCAGTTTTCGTAGGCTTTGCGTATTTGGGGCAGTATTTCCTTTTCGCCCACTATCAAACTTTCGAGCGAGCATGAAGTACGCAACAGGTGGTTTAATGCTTCCTGGCCTTCGTAAATAGACGCGCCCTTTAAAAAGGTACCCATATAATTATTACAAACGCCAATATTAAGTGCATCAATAAAGCGTTCGGTATAAGCTTTATCAACTACCTGGTCGGTAACCAAAATAAACTCCACCCGGTTACAGGTAGCCAGGTAAAAAATTTCAGCTATATCAAACTGTGTTTTTACCTGTTGAAGCTTTTCTGTCAGATTTTCCTGGCAAATCACCAATCTACCCAATTCCTTCAGCTCAATCTGTTTGTGTGTAAAAGCGATTACCTTTAAGTACTTCAAAGCAATATTTTAAATTTGACCCGACAAAAATAATAGGATTAACGGGATGCAATGTCAACCCTTTGTCAAACACGTGTATTTAGAAAGGTTATAAATTGGACATTTAAGCCTTAAAAACACAGCTGTTTACACCAACAGTACGGTTAATGCGTAACTTACGTTGTGTATAAGTTAAAAAAAATAAGCCTGGTGCTATTAATAATTGGTTATATAGCTGCCGGGATAAACCATTTTAGGGTACCGCAACTTTACATTAGCATAATACCGGGTTACCTGCCGCATCCCGAAATATTGAATACATTAGCGGGGATATTTGAAATAAGCTTTGGCTTGTTGCTTATATTTGCTAAAACAAGGCCTTTTGCCGCCTGGGGAATTGTGTTAATGCTGATAGCCTTTTTGCCGGTGCATATCAATATGCTATCGGGGCATACGCATTTAGCTTCGGGAACCGTTAAACCGGTGTTGGCATGGGCGAGGTTAGCTTTACAGCCGGTGCTGATATTATGGGCTTGGTGGCATACAGGAGGGGAAGGTTAATAGATAATAGTTCATGGTTCGTCGTATTTTTACTAAACCTAATAATGATAATAAGGAAAGTTGAACCTAAACGGTATGTAAAGCTTCGAATAATAGCAACATTGATTGACTATGGCATTTTCGGCATATTGTTTTTTATTTATATCTATTTCTTTGGCCACCAGAATGATTCGGGGGAAATGGAAGTTAATAATTTATTGACATTGCCCATATTTATAGCCTGGTTTTTATATTTTGTTGTTTCGGAAGGAATTAACCAGGCAACACCAGGCCATGATATTTGCAAATTAATAGTAGTAAAAACCAGTGGTGAAAAGATTGGGATATATGATGCCTTTAAACGACGTGTTTTAGATTTTATTGATATTTTCATTTATGCCATACCTGCTTTAGTTTGCATTTATAATACCCCAAAATCCCAACGACTGGGTGATTTATTAGCAGATACCTTGGTTGTCAAAAAATCTGATGTTACTGAAACAGAGATTGTATTTAAGCGATGATAAAAAAAGAAAACTATAACATCCCCGGTGCTAAAGGCAGGGGCATGCTTATGGATATTACTTACGATGACGCTTTGAAAAACGCGCCGCTGGTGATTTTTGCGCACGGTTTTAAGGGATTTAAAGATTGGGGTACGCATAACCTGGTTGCCGAGTATTTTGCCGAAAACGGTTTTAAGTTTCTAAAATTTAATTTTTCGCACAACGGCACTACTGCTCAAAGCCCAATTGATTTTGTGGACCTGATTGCTTTTGCGGATAATACTTTTAGCATTGAACTGGAAGATTTGCACGATGTGATAGATTTTGTTTGCAACGGCTCATCAATGCCGGCAAAATCGGGGGTTTATTTAATTGGGCACAGCATGGGCGGCGGCATCAGCATTATACAAACTGCGGATGATAGTCGTGTTAAAAAACTGGTTACCATGGCTGGCATTTCGGGTTTTGACCATTTGTGGCCGAAGGATGCCGAAAAACAATGGAAATTATCGGGGATAAGGTATTTTGAGAATAAGCGCACCGGGCAGCAAATGCCCATAAAATCGTCTATGCTGGATGATTTGGAAAACAACCCCGGCAGGCTGGATATTTTAACTAAAGCTGCCGAAATAAAACAACCCTGGCTTATTGTACATGGTGATGAAGATACTACCGTACCTGTAAAATTTGCCGAAGAATTAAAAAAGGCAAACAAGCATGCCGAGCTCGTTATTATGGCCGGCGCTGACCATACGTTTGGCGGTTCGCACCCCTATGCACAAAATACACTGCCAAAACCTTTGCTGGAATTTTGCAACAAAACCATTCATTTTTTTAAAAAATAAACAACCGATAAATATCTATAACAAATTTTTGCCGTTCATATTGATACATTAGCGCTTACAGTATTTTATAATTATTCATGAGTTTACAAGGATCTATTAAAAAGGGGAAGAAATTTTTAAACACGATACCAACAGATGCCGCGGGTTTTGGGAAGTTGATACCCATACTAAAAGAATACCTGCATAATGAAGCCGAAAACATCCCGAAAAAACAATTAGGCCCCTTTAAAACAGATATTTCGGTGTATGCTACACCGCCTGAAAGCGGACTACGAATAACCTGGTTTGGGCATTCGAGTTTATTGATTGAGATAGACGGCAAACGTATACTTACCGACCCGGTTTGGAGCGAAAGGGTATCGTTTACACAACTAATGGGGCCAAAACGCTTTTTTGAGCCGCCACTGGCGCTTGAAGATTTGCCGCCGCTTGACGCGATAATTATATCGCACGACCATTACGACCATTTGGATAAAGATACCATCAAATTTTTTGCAGGTAAGGATATACCATTTTTTTGCTCATTAGGTGTAAGCCAATACTTGGAGAAATGGGGCATTATTAAAAATTTTATTACTGAAATGGATTGGGGCGACAGTGTGATGATTGGCCTCGATTGTGTATTAACAGCTACCCCGGCAAGGCATTTTTCGGGCAGGGGGATGCTTCACCGCAATGAAACGCTTTGGTCGTCATTTGTTATCAAAGGCACTCAGCATAATATCTTTTTTGGTGCCGATTCAGGCTGGTTTCCCGGTTTTGAGGAGATAGGCAATACCTATGGCCCATTTGACTTTACCATGCTCGAAATTGGCGCTTACGGCAAATACTGGCCGGATATTCACATGGGGCCGGATAATGCCACCAATGCACACCTCGCCTTAAAAGGCAAACTGATGATGCCTATCCACTGGGGTACTTTTAGCCTTGCCCCACATGCCTGGTATGAGCCTGCCGAACGCTTATTGCAATTAGCTAAAGATAAACACATAGACCTGTTTATGCCCGAGCCCGGCAAGCCCGAAGAAGTAAGGGCTTATAGTTCGGAATGGTGGAAGAGGTATTTGAGTTGAAAGTATAAAGTTAAAAGTCGAAGGGATTGCTCAACTTTTAACTTTATACCTTCAACTTTGAGCTTAAATAACATCCTTCAAATGCTTGTAGTTTGACTTAACGGTATCTAAAACCTCATCCATACGGCCGTTAAGTATAAGTTTGGTCATGGATAATGCCATGCCTTTTACCTGTTCGAACTCTATTTTGGGCGGCATGGCAAGGGCGTTAGAATCAGTCATAATATTTATTAATGCCGGGCCTTTAAACAAAAACGCTTCTCGCAAGGCTTGTTTAACGTCTTCAGGTTCGCGTACTGTTATTCCTTTCATCCCCATTGCTTCGGCCACCAAAGCAAAATCAGGGTTTACCATATCAGTTTGCCAATCGGGCAGGCCTGCAACTTCCATCTCCAGCTTTACCATACCTAATGAGCGGTTGTTAAACACAACTATCTTTATTGGCAACTTATACTGCGTAATGGTAGCCATATCGCCCAAAAGCATGGATAGGCCGCCATCTCCGCAAAGCGCTATCACCTGCCTGCCGGGGCAAGCTAAAGCCGCACCAATTGCCTGCGGCATAGCATTAGCCATTGAGCCATGATTAAATGAACCCAGCATTTTGCGTTTACCTGTTGCATTGATATACCGCGAACCCCACACGCAGGACATGCCGGTATCTACCGTAAAAATAGTATCAGCATCTGCCAGTTTATCAATGTTGCTGGCCACAAACTCGGGGTGGATGGAATCCTTTTCGCCGCTGTCGTCAACATAAGTTTGCATTTTATCTTTTACACCGGCATATACTTTAAGCTGTGCTTTTAAAAAGCTACTATCATCCTTTTGTTTTACTGAGGGTATAAGCGCTTTTAAAGTATCTGTTATAGCTCCACACAAGCCCATACTAACCTTTGCACGGCGGCCCAGGCGTTCGGGTTTGGTATCTATTTGCACTATTTTACAGTTTGTTGGCATAAACGGTGTGTAGGGGAAATCCGTGCCCAATAATAGCAGCAAATCGCTTTCGTGCATGCTGTGGAACGCCGCGGGCAAACCCAGCAGGCCGGTCATACCTATTTCGTTAGGGTTATCGTATTGCATATCCATTTTAGCACGGAACGAATAGGCTACAGTAGCATTTAGTTTTTGAGAAAGTGCAACTACTTCATCATGCGCTTCGGCAGCGCCTATGCCGCAAAAGATGGTTATTTTATTGTGCTGATTTAACAAAGAGGCCAAAGCTTGTAATTCATCATTTGACGGAGTAATAACAGGCTGCGGGTTAAAAACCTGCGTAGCGGTTTCAATTTCTTCGGCATCCATCTTGGTTAAATCGCCGGGCAGGCCAACAACGGCTACCCCTTTACGGTGCAATGCGGTTTGTATAGCCGATTGCAGCATACGCGGCAATTGTTTTGGCGTAGTGGCTATCTGGTTGTAATAGCTGCAATCATCAAATAACTTAATGGTATTGGTTTCCTGGAAATAATCGGTACCAAATTCAAAACTAGGTACTGTTGATGCTATCGCGATAACAGGCGCGCCGGAGCGGTGGGCATCATACAGCCCATTTATTAAGTGCACATGGCCCGGGCCGCTGCTGCCCGCGCAACAGGCAATGCCGTTAAGCTGTGCTTCGGCGCCAGCTGCATAAGCCCCGGCTTCTTCGTGCCTTACGTGTATCCACTGTATGCTGCCTTCGCGCCTTACCGCGTCATTAACTTCGTTTAAGCTATCGCCGGTAACGGCATATATTCTTTTAATACCGGAATTTACCAGCATTTCAACTAATTGGTCTGCAACACTTTTTGCCATTTTAATTGGGGGATTAAATTTTAATATAAATCTAACCAAATAAGGCCAACAGAGTTTTAAAAAATATAAGGAATATTATGCCTGGCCGGCTTGTTTTGCTTTCTTGAGCATACTTATGAGGTCGTCTATGCGCATGGGCTTGGCAAGGTATTCGTTCATGCCTGCCTGTAAGCAAATTTCCCTGTCTTCGGCCATAGCATTAGCCGTCATGGCGATGATGTAGGGTTGTTTCCCTGGGTTTTTGCGTATGTGCGCGGTGGTTTCCAGCCCGTCCATCTCCGGCATTTGCACATCCATTAGTATAACATCGTAGGGTTGTTCGTTCTGCTTTTTTAATACCTGCAACCCGTCGGGCACAACATCGGGCTGGTAGCCCAGTTTGTTTAGTATACGGCTAATTAGCTTCTGGTTTATCAAATTATCTTCTGCAACCAGTATTCGCAACGGAAACTCCAAGGCGAAATTTTCAGAAAAAATTGCACTCGCTTTTTCTTTCGGGGTAGCCGGGCGTGTAACCCCGTCGGGTAAAGGCTTTTCGCTTTTACGCACTTTAATTGAAAAATTAAATGTGGAGCCTTTGCCCAATATGCTTTGGGCTGTAATTTTGCCGCCCATTAAACTTACCAGCCTTGTACAAATTGCCAGGCCCAGGCCCGTACCGCCATATTTACGGGTTGTTGATGAATCCACCTGGGTAAATGCCACAAATAAATTTGATATTTTATCGCCGGGTATGCCAATACCGGTATCTTTTACACTAAAGCCAAGCTCAAGTTCACTATCCTGGCCCTCGCTTTTTACAAAGACGTTTATTGATATTTCACCTTCGGCAGTAAACTTTACTGAGTTGTTTACCAGGTTTATTAATACCTGTTTTAACCGCAAACTATCACCGTTTATGTACAAAGGCACATTTTCATCCAAATGATAATTGAGCCCGATACGCTGCCTTGCAATTTTTTGGGCGAAAAGGCCGGTTACTTCTTCCAATGCATTACGCAGGTCAAAATCTTCATGCTCGAGCTCCATTTTGCCCGATTCTATTTTCGAGAAGTCGAGTATATCATTAATAACGCTCAGCAAGCTTTCGCCGGAGATAATAATGGTATCGGTGTATTCGCGTTGCTCGGGGCTTAATTGTGTTTCTGATAATAATGAGGCCATACCTATTACACCATTCATGGGGGTGCGTATTTCGTGGCTCATGGTGGCTAAAAATATACTTTTTGCCTGGTTTGCCTGTTCGGCTTCCTGGCGGGCTATTTGCTCCTGTTTCTTTTGTATTACCAGCTCATTATTTATGTGTTGCAAATGTTCCGATTGTGAATAAAGCTCTTCCGATTGCGATTGCAGCTCTTCATTAAGCGCCTGCAATTCCTCTGATTGAGATTGTAATTCATTGGCTTTTTGCATAACCTCTAACGTACGCGCGTTAACCAATTTCTCCAGTTCGTTTTTTTGCCGGTGGATAGTAGCAAGGCGGTAGTAATAAAAGCCGTATATCAGCATTACAACAATAATAAACAGCAATATTCTGAACCACCACGTAGCCCAAAACGGCGGGGTAATTACGATAGTTACAGACGCGCCTGTATTGTTCCATAAACCATCATTATTGGATGCTTTTACATGAAATACATAAGTTCCGGGGTCGAGATTGGTATAGCTTGCCTTGCGCTCCATGCCGGGCTTTATCCATTCTTTATCAAGGTTATCCAGCTTGTAGGCATATTGATTATTGCGGGATACAACGTAATTTATAGCTGCAAAATTAAATGCGATTGACGATTGGTTATACTTAAGGTATAGTTTTTTAGTATAACTGATATCCTTTTTTAAGGGCGAATTTTTTTTACCCGGAACAATATCCTTATTAAAAACCTGGAAATTGGTTATATAAACCGGCGGTATAAACGTATTATTTTTTATATCCTGCGGATAAAAAGTATTTAACCCTCTGGTACCTCCAAAAAACATTTCGCCATCATTGGTTTTTAGGTAGGCATTGGCCTCAAACTCCATCCCCTGCAAACCATCGGCTGTATTAAACTGTTTAAAGTCGCCTGTTTCGGGGTTAAGCCTTGTTAAACCGTTGGATGTTGATACCCATAAATTATGCTTATCATCCTCGGTAATGCCCTTAATAAATACTACATCCAGCCCGGCCTTATTATCAAAAAGTTTAAAAGTATTTAGCTGTTTATTAAAAAGATACAAGCCATTTCCCCCGGCCCAAAGGCGGCCTTTGCTATCGGTAAAAATTACACGCCAATCTCCGGGCCTTGCTTTGTTATCAAAATAATGCGAAAAGCGGTGCGTAGTCAAATTATACCGGTTTAAGCCCCAGTCGTCGGTCGCTATCCAAACATTATTATCCCTGTCTTCATTAATTGCCACAGCGTTGTTTCCGTAAAAACTGGTTACCCCGTCGGGGTCTTTGGTAACACGTATAAACTTATGCGTTTTGGTATCCATTAGGTCAAGTCCATTAAAATAAGTACCTACCCAAAAATTTCCTTTACTGTCAACAAACAAATCCTGCAAAAAATCGGAGCTAATGGTCGATGGATCTGTAAAGCTGCTCCTGAAACGGGTAAAAGTTTCCGTTTTCCTATCAAACAAATTAAGGCCACCGCCCCAGGTAGCCACCCATATATTGCCGTCGTGATCTTTAATTATATCCTGCACCCCATCAGACGACAGACTTTTGGGATCCTTTGGGTCGTTGTGATAATATTTGAATGTGCCTTTTTCCCTATTAAGTACATTTATTCCACCGCCATCGGTACCAATCCATATTTCGTTGTTGGTATCCTGGCAAAATGTTTTTACATCAAAAAAACTCAGGCTTTTTGGGTCTGTACCCTGGCGGTATAATTTAAATTTGTCAACATCGGCGGTATATAAATTGATGCCGCCATGGTGGGTACCTATCCAAATATCGCCCTGGTTATCTTCGTATATGGCCGAAACTGTTACGTTAGATAAACTTGCATTATTATCTGATTGTGAAGTATACTTATAAAACGAATTAGTGCGCGGATTATACAAATCCAGCCCCCCGCTAATAGTACCCAACCAAATGCGGTCTTCCCTGTCGATAAGTGAGCTTAATATATAGTCGCTTGAAACACTGCCCGGGTCGTTTTTATTATGCGAAAACATTTTAAGGCTTTTGGTTACCGGGTTAAACAACACCTCGGCCACATTGCCCAAATTAATTAACAAATTACCTGCTTTATTGCCTTTTATGTCGGATATTTTAGTGAATCCCTTTACGCCCACATCGCAAATGCTGAATGTTAAATTCTTATCATTTAAAATATTAAGACCATCGCGTGTACCTATCCATAGCTTTTGATTTTTGTCTTTATACAAACAATTTACGGTATCATTACTAAGGCTATTATTTTTTTGAGCATTATGCATAAAATGCAAAAAGCCGCCTGTTTTAGGGTTAAACAAATTAAGGCCGCCACCTACGGTGCCTGCCCATAACCGTTTTTCAGCATCTTCACATATCCAGTTAACTATGTTTGCCGAAATACTGTTAGCATTGTTTTTATCGTACACAAAACGGGTAAATTTACCGCTAACGGGGTCAAACCTGTTTAAGCCGTACGCGGTACCTATCCATAATTGATGGTCTTGACATTCATAAATATAATTGATATTGTTGTCGCTGATGCTGTTAGCATCTTTAGGGTTGGTTTTATAAACCACAAACGAAGCACCATCATAACGGTTTAAGCCATCAATGGTACCAATCCACATAAACCCCCTGCTATCCTGGAATATGCATTGTACCGTACTATTTGAAAGTCCTTGTTCATTACTGATGCGCCTGAACCGGGTATCGGATATTTGCGAAAAAGAAGTTTGTGGTAACAGAAACAAAAAAGCATAAATTAGCAGTAACGAGCATATTTCGATGCGTTTAAAACATGCAGTTAATTTACACTTGCTCATTTAATAATTTAGGGTGATAATAAAGGCTATATTGAGTATCAATTATATACAATAATAGTTAAAGTTTTTGTTTAAATTCATGCTTTAAACCTCATACGCTCCCCTTTTATACGACAAATTTGTATTATAGTTTATTATTCAATAAATAATATGGGAATAATTGTAATTGCAGGTTATAAACCTAAACCCGGCAAGGGTGGTGCGTTAAAAGAATTGATGAAAACACACCTGCCACGCTTAAAAGCTGAAAACCTGGTTACCGACAGGAAATCGATTATGATGGAAGCCGCTGATGGTACTATTATAGAAGTTTTTGAATGGCTATCGGCAGAGGCTATACAAAGCGCGCATACCAACCCGGCAGTACTGGAAATGTGGGGCGAGTATGCCGAAGTATGTGATTATGTGCCGGTTGGAAGTTTGGCTGAGGCTGATAATTTATTTTCGGGCTTTAAGCCCTTAGATTAAATTTCTGAATTTTGTTTCGCCCCGTTTAGGGCTTGTTCGGGTACTGTTCGGGCTTGTTCGGGGTGTTTTATTTGTTGAAACTGTTTTTAGTGTTTTAATTGTTTTTTTCGCTTTGGCTGTTTTGATTGTTGTAACCGTTTCTAATGTTTCGCTTGTTTAGCCTCATCTAAATCCTCTCCAAAGGAGAGGACTTTAAAACAGCGTTTATGAAATTTCTATCCAATTCCCATCTTCCCTGATAATACCTATCAGTTCATCCAGCGCGTTGGTGCTGCTGATGTTTTTCTTAACAGCTTCTTTGCCCCTATATAGTGTAACCTTGCCGGGGCCGGAGCCTACATAACCGTAATCGGCATCGGCCATTTCGCCGGGGCCGTTTACTATGCAACCCATAATACCTATTTTCAAACCTTTTAGGTGACTAGTACGACCGCGTATCATTTGCGTGGTTTCCATCAAATCAAACAAAGTACGACCGCAGCTCGGGCAGCTGATGTATTCGGTTTTTGATATGCGCGAACGGGTAGCCTGCAAAATACCAAAAGCTGTTGAGGTAATAATATTGGTCGGCACCTGCGGCGCATCAATCCATATACCATCGCCAAAACCGTCAACTAATAACGCGCCGATGTCGGTAGCGGCGTAAAGCTGGAGATTTGTTGTGAGTTGTGAGTCGTAAGTTGTAAGATTATTACTTTCGGACTTTCCGACTTCCGGACTTTCCGACTCAAACAAATAATCCCTCTTTATAATTACCGGCACATCCAAACCCAATTCTTCCATTTTAAAAAAGAACGTGCGCTGATCTGCCATGCCATGCAGGGCATCGGTTTCCAGTACAAAAACTAAGGACTTATCAAAGGGCAGTGAGCCAAATTCGTTACTATCTATATCACTCGCTTTTATACGTACCAGGTTTAATGCTGATGAGCGGTTGGTTGCTGCGATGTATTCATTCAAGGTAAATACCGGGTGGCAATTAATTTTATTGGCGAGGTTTTGCCAGGTAGTGTAGTTATATAACTGCTTTAAATTGGCCGGGAAAGTGAACGACGGCAATTCATTCGCCAAATAAACAAAATCAACCGATTGCTCGGCCATGTTGTATTTATCCAGCAATGGCGAGTAAAGGTAACCTGCATCATTCAGCGTGGCAGGGTCTTTTAAGTTGCTTCGCGATAAATCAATTACTACCCTTGGCACCATGTGGCCACCTATAAATGCATTGGCTTCATAGGTTTCGCGTTTTTTGTATATATAAGGGCTATGAGCCCCCTCTAAATCTCCCCCGGTAGGGGAGACTTTTATATTTCCTTTAGGGTTTTGACTTCTTTTTACGTAACGGTTTACTAACGCAATAGCAACTGGGGCTTCTGCCTCAGGTTCTTCGGTTAATGATACGCGCACGGTATCACCAAGGCCATCTTCCAACAAAGTGCCTATGCCTACGGCAGATTTTATGCGCCCATCTTCACCATCGCCGGCTTCGGTTACGCCCAGGTGCAGCGGGTAATTCATGCCCTCGGCAACCATGGTTTCTACCAGCAAACGGTAGGCCTGCACCATTACCTGCGGGTTGCTTGATTTCATGGATACCACCAAATTGTAATAATTCAGCGTCTCGCACATCCGCATAAATTCCATTGCCGATTCTACCATGCCCTGAGGCGTATCGCCATAACGGCTCATAATACGGTCGGACAATGAGCCATGGTTGGTGCCTATGCGCATGGCAGTACCGTATTCCTTACAGATTTTTACCAGCGGGGCAAATTTCTGGTAGATGCGTTCCAGTTCGGCACTATACTCCAAATCCGTATAATCTATCTGGTCGAATTTCTTTTTATCGGCATAATTGCCGGGGTTTACACGTACTTTTTCAACTATACGCGCGGCAACTTCGGCAGCATTGGGGGTAAAGTGTATATCGGCTACCAGCGGTGCGGTGTATCCACGCTGGCGTAATTGCTTTTTTATTTCGGCTAAGTTATGAGCTTCTTTTATGCTTGGCGCGGTAATGCGCACATACTCGCAGCCCGCATCAATCATCCTGATAGATTGCTCAACCGTACCCAGGGTATCCATGGTATCGGTAGTAGTCATGCTTTGTATACGGATGGGGTTGTTGCCACCCATAGGCACATCGCCAATATTAACCTCGCGGGTAACAAAACGCGAATATTCGGTTAGCGAATTACAATAACGGCCTTGCAGCAATTTTACAGCATCAGTACTCATGCAGGGAATTTATAAGGCAAATTTAAGAAATATGTTGTTGATAGCTTGTAAAGTTTGTGTTAATTGGAGTTAAGTGAAATGCTTTTTGATATAATAACCTGAAATTTATTAAATTTGATTTATGACAACTCAATTCATCACCAACGATAAAGGCGAAAAAACAGCCGTAATTATTCCGTTTAATGAATATGAAGATTTAGTCCATCAGCATCATTTGAACCTTGAGCTAACTGATGAATACAAAACTATGATTGACAATATGCTGCAACAGGAAGCAGACGGGCTAGCGGAATATGTTAGTTTAGGTGATATAAAAAAACGCTTTATCGGCAAATGAGTTTTGAGCTCATTTTCAGGCATGAAGCTGAAATAGATTTAGCAGACATTCAGGATTACTATAATAATATATCCCCAACAATTACAAATAATTTCTTTACCGAGTTTTTTGAGACGCTCAGCTTTATTGAACAGGAACCACAATTATTCCAGGTAAGATATAGAGACATCAGGATTGCTCCGTTGTATAAATTCCCTTATGGCATACATTATCGTGAAAAGAATAATCAAATAATTATTTTTAGGGTATTGCACACCAAAAGATATTTCAAATAGTTATTTTCGTGTGCCTTATCATTTAAAAATGAGAAAAATATTATTTGTGTTATTGATAATATCTGCTTTTCTATCCTGCAGAAGCAATACGAAACAAGCGATAAAGGATACTGCTTCCACCACAACAGCGTCAACCAATGAAACCCAAGCTTTAATAAAAAAGTTTAAGCCAATTATTCAGGGTGTTTGGGTAAAAAGCGATTACATTGATAGAATAATAAAAACAAAATCACCTATAGCATCTGAAGATAAGTCAATCGGTATAGTTACAATGTATATCAATACCGATAGCATTAAAAATGATAGCTTAGTTATTACAGCTAATGACAGCAATGTTGATTATGGGTTTCCTGTGCTTAAATTCAAAAAAGGGGAAAGGGATTCAACCTTAGTATTCAATGGCGGGGAGTTGGGATATAAAATTGAAAACGGAGATACAATATTAATTTCGTGGCACCGAAATGCCGACACTAAAAAAATAGAAACAACAAAATATATTAAAGTTTTAAACAGTGAGCCTACCGATGATGTAAGTTATGGTCTAGAGCTCCTTATCAGTAAAAATTTAATAGCTGGAAACTATATTATGACAGATACTATAGGTAGAACCTCAAACGTCACATTCTCTGAATATGGTAAGGTGACGGGTATACCTGAAAAAAATACTTATTATATTGCTCATGATTTAAGTGGTGAACCAATGAGTAATTTGGATTGTTTTGTTTTTAATTTTCCTGAAAATGCCCAATCTTATACATTTAAAATCAATGCAGATACTTTAAAAATATTTGAAATTAATGCGAATGCCGATTCAACTGAAAGCATTTTAGGTGAACTTGTATATAAATTCGTAAGAACCAAATAGCATCTTCTTCAAATCAACCTATCCTTAATCACCAAAGTATCGGCAAGCATATCGTGTAAACATTGGTGTTTATGGTTAAAAAAACTGAACAAATAACCAATAAACAATATTGCCACCGAAAACACTTTTGCCAGGTTGCGGCCAAATGATTTGCCGAAACCAATACGCTCGCCATCCAGATCACAAACCTTTATTTTAAGCAACTGCTTGCCAAAAGTTGCCTGCTTGGCCGAGCTTTCCATAATAACATGGTAAATAAATTTTGTTAGCGGGATTATTGCCAGTAAACTTAAAGCTATGTTTACTTGCATTGCCTTATTGGGTATAAACAACAAAAAGCTGGATACAATAACCACCCATATACCGGTTATCATAAACCAATCGATAAAAGAGGCCAGCAGGCGCTGGTCGAAACTGGCGTAATATTGAGGGATAATATGCTCCCTGCTAAAACCCAAAAGCTCACGAAGTTGGGTAACTTCATGAGCTTCTTTATAATCGTCCATCCCGGCCGATCTTACAAAATCTCCCGGTTTTATTTTGCGGCTTTTTAATTCCGCAATTGTATATGGGCCCTGGGGTTTACCTTTAACTACCAGCAGGTAGGTTTCGTTATTTATATCTTTCAATATTACTCTCTATGAACATCAAATGAACCTACACCACCGCTGATAACAATATACATTTTGTTTTTTGCTGAGGCGAAGCCTGCGGTTTGATAGTGGCCGTCATCTTGTTTATTAAAACCATCGAACGAATTAGAAGCTAAAGCGGTATTGGATTCAATGTCGCATGCAGCATTTTCGGGGATAGTTATATCAACAGAAGAAGCCCCGGCCGAAATGGTAACATTTGTTCGGGCTAATGGCTGCCCCAATTTCACATCAAATGATCCCGCACCTCCATTGAGTACGAACGACCTTACTTTAAATTTAGACAAATCAAAATCCAAGGCTACAGCACCTGTTTCCACATCTATATCCCAAATAGGGTTTACGTTTAACTTGAAGTCTACTGTATTTGATTTATCATGGTTACCCCAGTCAAAGTGGCCTTTATGATCCTTCATACCAAAGTCCAGTACATATACAGAATCCTGCTTACGATGGCTAAATTCATACCTGCCAAAATATTCCTTAGTATCAGCAGCAAATAACTGGCCGGTAGTGTCGTTCAAATTATAGCTGGCGCCACCACCGCTTATAGTTAGTTTAGCAATGTGTGCATCAGCGGCGTAAGGCGCGTTAAAGTTGCTGCTACCTTGTACTTTTACAATTCCTTTAGTGCCACTGGTGTCGCTATCATCGTCGTCATCACTACTACTGTTATCACTACTATCGCTATCATCGTTATTGTGGAAGCTGTAAGTGTAAGTAGGGAAGCCAAACCCATTGTTGAAATTACCGAAAAATAGTAACCCAAAACCTATTAGTACAACTATTACTTTTAACGCAATAACCAATGGTGAGCGGTTGTGCGCAAACACCAGGTTAACACCGCCTATAATTAAAAATATAGGCCACAGGTGCAGGATGTTTATCCAGTGAAAATGTATATATCCAAAATTATGCAGCAGGAAAGCCCCGCCTATCATTACCAGGATAAGGCCCGGTATTAATTTATCGCTTTTCATGATTTTATACGGTTGGAGGGTTATTATTTGATGAATTATCCGGGTTCGACGGATTGTTCTTGTCGTCGGTTTTATGCCAGTTGTCGTGTTCCCATGGTTCTTTCTTACGCGAAGTAACCATATAGGTAAAGCCTATAGCAATAAACATAAGCGGCCATAGTTTCCAGTAATTCCAATCGGGAATTATGTCAAACTCATTCATTAAAAAGGCCGTGCCTATTACAATTAACAACACACCTACCACTATGGCTGCGCTTGAAGCACGTTTAGGCTGTATCGGCGGCATTGGTGAAAACGGCACGTTAGCCTGGAACGGGTTTGTTGGCGGTGTTGGCGGCGGTACAATATAATCAACCGTTGCCGGGTCGGATGGGTTGGTGAAGTTGTAAATGCTTTTTTTAGGCAACACAATCATTAAAATAATATAAACCAAAGCGCCTACGCCATGCAATATCAGCGATACTAAAAACAGTACCCGTACCACTGTTACGTCGATACTAAAGTATTCTGCCAGGCCCGCGCAAACGCCGCCTATCATTTTGCGGTGTTCGTCTCTATATAGTTTCTTTTCCATTTTGTTTTTAATTATGATGTTAAATTTGACCGGTAGCAGGTTTAATGATAATCTCATCAACATTTGCCCCGGTACTCATTTTATAGATATTTATAATTGCCGATGCAATATCTTCGGGTAAAACCATGGTGTCCTTGTCAACATCCATCCCCGCCCAGGAGTTTGTTAATGTTGAGCCGGGTATTACGGCGGTTACCTTCACATTGTACTGCTGCATCTCCAGCCTCATTACTTTTGTTAGACCAAACAGCGCAAATTTTGTTACGCTGTAGGTGCCGGCTTCGGCAATGGGTGTTAAGGCGGCTACCGAGCATATATTAAAAAAGTGCCCCTCGCGGGCGGCTATCATTGTTTTACCAAAATAGCGGTACAGCTGGTAGGTTGGCGCCAGGTTAGTATTTACCTGTTTATCAAAAGCACCATCACTGTCATCCAATATGCTGCTTTGCTCATACATGCCTGCGTTGTTTACTACAATGCTGATAAAGCCCAACTCCTGTTCGGCAATACCTGCAAATTTTAACAGATCCGCTTTGTTGCTTACATCGGTGGCCACTGTCACTACTTTTATGTTAGGATTAATGGCAACCAGTTCAGCTTTAAATGCCGATAGGTCTTGCTCACCGCGTGCGCAAATGGCCAGGTTTACACCTTCTTTGGCAAAGGCTATTGCAATAGCCCGGCCTATTCCTTTTGTAGCAGCGGTGATGAGCGCGTTTTTCATTTTCAGTTAATAGTTTAGTACAATGTTATAACACAACAAATGTAATATTCAAAGTGTACGCTTTTATATGGCTTTTGGCAAAGCAATTTAAAAAATCGGTAAAATGCGGTATAAAGGCGGTGAATAAGAAAAGCTTTGACATTAAAATGCCGGCAATTGTAACAATGCCTCAACCTTATTGTTAAAAAACTGTATTTTTAGCACAATTTAAATAAACAATGTTTCACAGCCTGGGAAGATATATACTCTTATTACGTTCAAGTTTCAGAAAGCCCGAAAAATTCAGTGTGTATTGGGGCGAAGTAATGCGCGAAATGGTATCTGTGGGCGTTGGCTCACTGGGTATTATTTGTATCATTTCGGTATTTATCGGCGCGGTGGCAACCATACAGGTGGCTTTTCAGCTGGTTAACCCAATTGTTCCGCGTTCAATCGTAGGCAGCATCTCACGCGACTCCACCATTCTCGAATTTAGCCCCACTATCTCAGCTTTGGTGCTGGCGGGCAGGGTTGGTTCAAGTATGGCCTCGCAAATAGGCACCATGCGGGTTACCGAACAAATTGATGCCCTGGAGATAATGGGTGTTAACGCACCCGGCTTTTTAATTTCGCCCAAAATTATAGCAGGCATTACCATGATACCTTTACTGGTTATCGTATCGGTAGTATTAGGCTTGGGTGGTGGTTATATCGCCTGCCTGCTTTCGCATGATATTCCTACAACTGATTATGTTGTTGGCTTACGCGATGGCTTTAACGCTATTATAGTTACGGTTTGCGCGGTTAAATCAATATTTTTTGGCTTTATCATCACCTCGGTTTGTTCATACTTTGGTTTTTATACTTCGGGCGGCGCACTTGAAGTAGGCCAGTCGGCAACAAAGGGTGTTGTTTACAGCTGTATCTGGATACTATTTGCCGACCTGTTGATATCAAGCGTTATATTATGATAACCGTTAAAGACATCCATAAAACTTTTGGCGATAATAAAGTATTGCAGGGCATTAGCGCGGAGTTTAAACCCGGCAAAAACAACCTGATTATCGGTGGCTCCGGCTCGGGGAAAACTACCTTATTAAAATGCATTGTAGGCCTGCATGAACCCACTAAAGGCGAGGTGTTTTACGACAAGGAGAATTTTACGACCATGAATTTTAACGAACGCGTCCCTATCCGCAAACAAATAGGCATGCTGTTTCAAAACTCGGCTTTGTTCGATTCGATGGATGTGGAAAGCAATATCATGTTCCCGCTTAATTTGTTTACCGATATGTCGCACGCCGAAAAGCTTGACAGGGCAAACTTTTGTTTGGAACGCGTTAACCTAAAAGGGAAAAACAAGCTGTTTCCTTCAGAGTTATCAGGTGGGATGAAAAAACGCGTGGGCATAGCCCGTGCCATATCTATGCAGCCAAAGTATTTGTTTGTTGATGAACCTAACTCGGGCCTCGACCCAAAAACTTCTATCCTGATAGATGAGCTGATTAACGAGCTAACCGAAGAATACCAGATAACCACCGTTATTGTAACACACGATATGAATTCGGTAATGGGAATTGGCGACCATATACTATTTTTACATAACGGCCAAAAATGGTGGGAAGGAACCAATAAAGAAATTGCGCATACCACCAATAAAGAACTGAACGACTTTGTATTTGCCAGCAAATTTATGCGGGCAGCGAAAGCGAAATTATAGTGATTGGTTAATTAGTGATTAGCGATTAGTTGGAATTGAAATAATTCGTCGAACAAATGTAGGTGTAGGTGTAGCCTACAGCACCTACACTTCCTACAGTACCTACACCCTCCTACACCCTCCTACACAACTCAAAGTTAAATAAATTAACCACCGATATTATCCGGCAGATATTTAATTAGAGATTAATTGAAGAACTGATATATTTGCGGGAAATCAACTAATCTCTAATCTTTAGCCTCTAATCTCTCCCATAAATGATCCAACTCCTTACACCTACGCACTGGAAAGATTACGAGCTGATTGATTGCGGCGATTTTGAAAAGCTGGAGCGTTTTGGCGATGTGATATTAATTAGGCCGGAACCACAGGCGGTTTGGGGCAAGGGCTTAAGTGATGCCGAATGGCAAAAGCGTTATCACATAAAGTTTAAAGGCCGCTCGGCAACTGCCGGCGAATGGCTAAAGAAAAACCCTAAAACACCCGACCGCTGGCATATCGAATATAAAAACAAGGATGTAACTATCAAATTCAGGCTGGCGCTTACTTCTTTTAAGCACCTGGGCATTTTCCCCGAGCAGGCGGTAAACTGGGATTACATAACCCAAAATATCAAAAACTTTAAAACTCCCCAGCCTAAAATATTAAACCTGTTCGCTTACACCGGTGGGGCATCATTAGCGGCGGCAGCGGCAGGCGCGGATACTACCCATGTTGATTCTATTAAACAGGTGGTTACCTGGGCTAATGAGAACCAGGAACTATCAGGCTTAAAAGATATACGATGGATGGTAGAAGATGCGCTGAAGTTTGTGAAGCGGGAGCTTAAACGCGGCAAAAAGTATAACGGTATTATTCTCGACCCACCCGCTTACGGGCACGGCCCCAATGGCGAAAAATGGAAGCTGGAAGACCATATCAATGAAATGATGCACGATGTGGTTGAACTGCTGGATCCTGAAGAACATTTCCTAATTTTAAACACATACTCACTTGGTTTTTCATCAGTAATTATCGAAAATCTGATTAAAAGCGCTTACCCCAAAGCACAAAACCTGGAAACAGGCGAACTTTATTTACAGGCTACCGCAGGCTCGAAATTGCCGCTTGGGGTGTTTGGAAAGTTTTATAAAAATAAAGTATAATTAGATTAGTAAAAATCTATATTTACATTATACCATATATTATTGTCCCCTTAAATAATATATAGTTAAATGCATAATAATAAGCTACTTACACCATCAACCCAATTTATGAAATTGAAAAATATTGCCTTTTACGCCGCGTTAATTTTAGTGCCACTAATGCTTTTCTCAAACTGCAGCCAAAACAGTACTAAAGCCGAGGGTACCAAAACAACCGCGACTACACCAGCCACTGCTACAGCCGCAAAACCAACCGATACTGTTCCGACAACTGTAACTTACCCGCCGCTTAACAAACCGCTTTACGATTCGTTAATGAAAAAGCTGGCGCATGGCGATACTACAGGCAGGTGGCCGGTAAAAAATGCACCGTACCCGGTAGCGGGCGCTATTTTACCCTTTAAACGCGTAGTGGCTTATTATGGCAATTTATACTCTAAAAAAATGGGCATTTTGGGCGAACTTCCGCCAAACGAAATGCTGGCGCGTTTACACCAGGAAGTACTGAACTGGCAAAAGGCCGACCCAAGCACCCCGGTGCAACCTGCATTGCATTATATAGCGGTTGTTGCCAGCGGCGATCCCGGTAAAGATAAAATGTACCGCCACCGCATGCCGTTTAAACAAATTGATACCATTTTATACCTCGCCAAAAAAGCGCATGCTATTGTGTTTTTAGATATCCAGGTATCATTAAGTAATATTCGCGCCGAACTACCATTGCTTGAAAAATATTGGGAAATGCCACAGGTAAATATGGGTATGGACCCCGAATTTTCTATGAAAGACGGTACTTTGCCCGGTAGAAAAATCGGCACTTTTGATGCTGCTGATATCAACTACGTATCTGAGTATTTAGCTAAAGTGGTTGCGAAATATCACTTGCCTCCAAAGATTTTAATTGTACACCGTTTTACTAAAAAAATGGTAACCAACTATAAAAATATTAAATTACACAAAGAAATACAGTTTGTAATGAACATGGATGGCTGGGGCGAACCGGACTTAAAAACCGGTACTTACCGCAACTTTATTTACCCTGAACCGGTACAATTCACCGGCTTTAAACTGTTTTATAAAAACGATATTAAAAAGGCGCCGCACCACATGCTAACCCCGCAGGAAGTGTTAAAATACAAGCCTTATCCTATTTACATACAATACCAATAGATAGTAAATTACTTGCTTAAAAAAATAGCGATGGATTTAAATCCATCGCTATTTTTTTGTTCCTGTTTTGCTAAATTAAGAGCTATTTTTTATAGCGGCGTATCTGCACTATCAAATTGTATCTTATCCTCATAACTGAGATTGAGGTCGTTCTCAATTTTATCTTTGGTGGGGCGTTGTGTTAAAAAATACAGCATCAGCACTCCAGAAATTATTAAATACAAAAAGTTACTTGTTTGTATATATACAAATATTCCTAACCAGGATGGACCCTCCAATAGCGCCGACTTTATTATTACTGCGGTTTGATAAACCATTAATTTCTGTTTTAATGTTTCTTTGCCCGTAGCCTCAGTCAGGGTTTTCTTAAACAGAAAATTACCTCCTATTATAGCACCTAAAGCCATAAACGGCACCACAAATAAAAACGGATCATGGGTATTTTTAAAATCAATAATTGTCGAGTTCTTTAGCATGAAGACAAGCACCGCAAAGAGCAACTGCCCCGCAAAAAGTGCCGAATAAATAACAGTAAGTAGTTTTAAATATGAACCTGGAGTTGATTGCTGAATATTTTGGTCTGGCATGTGATTTGGATTTAGACTGTAATTATAATAAAAAAAGCGACAGGTATAAACCTATCGCTTTTTTTATTATAATCCTGCTTTCGGACTTACCCGACTTTTCGGACTTTCGGACTTAATAATTAAACCAACAATCTTACCGGTTCTTCCAGTAATGATTTAAGTGTATTCAGGAATGCGGCACCTGTTGCGCCATCAACCACGCGGTGGTCGCAGCTTAGGGTTACCTTCATTACGTTGCCCGGTACAACCGCGCCGTTTTTAACTACCGGTATTTGCTGTATGCCGCTAACGGCTAATATACAGGCATCGGGCGGGTTAATAATAGCGGTAAACTCGTCAACACCAAACATGCCCAGGTTTGATATGGTAAAGGTCGAGCCTTCCCAATCAGATGGTTGCAGTTTTTTAGCTTTTGCCCTTTGGGCGAAGTCTTTTACCTCAACTGATATCTGGCTTAATGATTTGCCATCGGCAAAACGTACTACAGGTACCAGCAGGCCATCTTCAATAGCGACAGCAACGCCAATGTTTACGTGTTCGTTGTAGCGTATCTTATCGCCCAGCCATGATGAATTTACAGCAGGGTGTTGTTTTAAGGCAACAGCGCAAGCTTTCAACACAAAATCGTTAAATGATATTTTAACCGGGGCAACCTCATTTATTTTGGTGCGTGCTGCAATAGCCTGGTCCATATCTATAGACATGGTTACATAAAAATGCGGCGCGGTAAATAAGCTTTCAGATAAGCGCTTGGCAATAACCTTGCGCATTTGGCTAACCGGTTTCTCGGTGTATTTCTCTTGCCCAACATATTGCGGTACAGTTACCGGCGCAGAGATAGTTGCAGGGGCAGCAGCACTTGCAGCAGGCGCAGCTTGTGGTGCCGATGTTGCGGCAGTTTGTGCCGATGGCGTGTAAGCCTCAATATCCTTTTTAACAATACGGCCACCCTCGGCTGAGCCTTTCAGATCGTTAAGGTTAATACCTTTGTCTTTGGCTATTTTACGTGCAAGCGGCGATGCTTTTACGCGGCTATCATCCGCAGATGAAGTAGCAGGGGCAGGTGAAGTTTCAGAGGCAGTAGCAGCCTGAGCAGGTGCAGCTTCTTCTTTCTTATCTTCGGTTGCTGCGCCACCACCAACATGAGTTCCGGTGCTGTCTTGCAATAGTGGTGTTATATCTGTGCCTTCTTTACCTACAATGGCTATTATGCCATTAACCGGAGCGGCTTCGCCTTCTTTGGGGCCTATGTATAATAAAGTTCCTGCTTCATAACCCACAACCTCCATGGTAGCCTTATCGGTTTCCACATCAGCCAGTGAATCATCTGATTTCACTTTATCGCCAACTTTAAAATTCCATTTGTTAATTATCCCTTCGGTCATGGTATCGCTAAGCGCGGGCATGCGTATTACCGTTGCGGGTATTTTTGATGTATCAACTTTGGGTTGCGCCTGTGGCGTTGGCGCAGGTGCTTTATCTTCAGCTACAACCGGGGCAGTATCTTCACTCTTCTTCTCATCACTGCTACTGCTACTTTCTTTGCTGCTACCTGCAGCATCTAAGGCTGCTTTGTAATCCTCGCCTTCTTTGCCCAAAACTGCTATAACCGAATCTACAGGGGCGGTTTGCCCTTCCTCAATACCTATATATAATAATGTCCCATCCTGGTACGATTCAAAATCCATGGTGGCTTTGTCTGTCTCAATTTCTGCCAGTACATCACCCGATTTTACTTTATCGCCAACCTTTTTATGCCACTTAGCCAATACCCCATCGGTCATGGTATCGCTCATTTTAGGCATTTTAACTACTTCAGCCATATACTATTTTGATGGATTGATTTTTAAATTTATAATAATATAACGGTTAATCCTTAATATACGGATAATCTTTTTGTACGTACACATCGGTATAAAGCTCAGATGCTTCAGGCCATGGCGATTCTTCAGAGAACGTTACTGATTCGTCAACCTCAGCTTTTATTTTAGCATCAATTTCTTCAAACCATTTTTCATCAGCATAACCTTCTTTTTCAATAGTATGCCTGATGGCTTCAATAGGGTCTTTAGCCTTATAGCTTTCCAACTCTTCTTTTGTACGGTATTTCTGCGGATCGGACATCGAATGGCCTTTATAGCGATAAGTACGCATTTCAAGGAAAGTTGGGCCTTCGCCGGCACGGGCGCGTTGTACGGCTTCGTCCATGGCATTGTGCACTGCAACCGGGTCCATACCATCAACTGCTGACGATGGGATACCATAAGGCAAGCCCAATTTATAAATGTCGGTTTGTATAGTTGTACGCGCTACGGATGTACCCATAGCGTAACCATTGTTTTCGCAAACAAAAATTACCGGCAGTTTCCATAAGGCAGCCATGTTAAAAGTTTCGCTTAATGCACCCTGGCGTACGGCGCCATCGCCCATGTAAGCTACGTTAACATTATCAGTACCCTTAAATTTCTCGGCAAATGCAATGCCTGCACCTAAAGGTATTTGGCCGCCAACAATACCGTGGCCACCGTAAAAATGTTTTTCTTTATCAAACATGTGCATACTACCGCCCTTACCTTTTGAGCATCCGGTAGCCTTACCATACAGTTCGGCCATAATGGCGTTAGGTGTTACACCTTTAGCCAGCGCGTGCGCGTGGTCGCGGTACGCGGTTATCATGCTATCTTCCTGGCGCAAAACCGACATAGCGCCGGCCAATACAGCCTCCTGCCCTATATATAAATGGCAAAAGCCCCTGATTTTTTGCTGCCCGTATAGCTGTCCTGCCTTCTCTTCGAATTTGCGCATTAACAGCATCCATTCGTACCACTTCAGATAAGTGTCTTTATTTATTTCGATTGAACTCATTTGCCAAACAATAAATTTTTTTCAGTTAAACCGCAAATCTAATTATATCTCGCTAATAATGGAAACGCCGAAGGCGGTACTTGCCAAACATTTATTGGTATTTGTGGCGATTTACGTAAATAACCAAATTATACGGTTAGATTTTGGCATTACGCTAAATTTTATTCGGTTTTTATGGCAAAAAAGGTATTATAATTTTTAATAATGTAATAAAGTAATTACAAATAGCAGATAACCAGCACCTAAGAAAATTTGGCATTGTATTTTTTTTAAAAAAAGCGGCTTTTATTTGCATTTTTAAAAAAATTGGATAGTTTTGTAGACTACGATAGAGATATTGTATGGTTTAATAAACATTTTGTTGACCCTGTTTACAACAAACTAAGGATTAGATGAAGAAAATTGTCATAGGTATTGCATTATTTCTCAGCGTTTTAGCCGTTCAGGCTCAAACACCAACAAGCCCGGTAACCCAACCGGCAGATAAAGCAAGTGACGATCAGGAAAGTTTAGCAAAAGATTACTTATCGCAAATAATGGGTGTGGCTTTATCGGCAACATCAAATATGAAACTTTTTCATTTTGTTTATGACTGGATAGGTACTCCTTACCGTTTTGGCGGAAGTTCAAGAAAAGGTATCGATTGCTCCGCATTTACCAAAGAATTATACAGCGAGGTATTTAACCTTGATATAAGGCGTAATTCACGCGATATTTTTAGCATGGTTAGCCCGGTTGGCAAGGATGATTTAAAAGAAGGCGATTTGGTTTTCTTTAAAATACACAGCCGTCGCATATCGCATGTAGGCATTTATTTAGGCAATGGCCGCTTTGCACACGCTTCATCAAAAGGCGTTGCCATCAGCAGCCTCGACGATGCTTATTACAGCCGGTACTTTTATAAAGGCGGCCGTTTACTCAGTGCCTTTAAAGACCAGTTGAGCAGTTTGCCCGACGACGATACTAATAATAATTAGAAACCTGAATAATTAATCCTTTCAACCGAAAGGATTTTTTTTTGATATAAATTCCGGGTATTAATTATTTTGTTTCGTCTGTTGTATTCCTTACCAAGCTTATACCGGTGAAAAAGAATATCAGGCCGATGATACCTACCACGGTAAGCGTGGTTGCATTGCTGCTGTGATTTATTATACTGATGCCGGCGTAAATTAAGCCGATTATACCTAACACGGTAAGTATAGCGCCGAAAGTTCGTTTTAAGTTCATAGGTCAAAAATTTGCTGTTTTATTTAAGCATTTGTTTAAAAACAAATAACAGACCAATAATTAGTTATATATTTATTTCATTAAACTAAATTGTTATGACACCCGCTGAAATCACCTTTTTTATTCTTGCCTTCATCATAATTGTTATACTGTCATCATCGTTTGTGACTGTTAAACAGGGCACTATTGCAGTAGTTACTGTATTTGGCAAATACCGACGCATACTTTCGCCGGGCTTAAATTTTAAAGTGCCGCTGATAGAAAACATTTATTCGAGGATATCTATCCAAAACCGCTCGGTTGAGCTGGAGTTCCAAGCCGTTACGTTCGACCAGGCCAATGTTTATTTTAAGGCGATGCTGCTTTATTCGGTTTTAAATAACTCGGAAGAAAGCATAAAAAACGTTGCCTTTAAGTTTGTTGATGAGCGCAACCTGATGCAGGCTTTAATACGAACAGTTGAAGGCTCGATACGTGCCTTTGTAGCTACCAAACGCCAGGCCGAAGTACTTGTACTGCGCCGCGACATTGTGGAACATGTAAAAGAACAGCTTGACCAGATACTGGAAAACTGGGGCTATCATTTACAGGATTTGCAATTGAACGATATTACGTTTGATGATATCATCATGAAATCAATGAGCCAGGTGGTGGCATCAAATAATTTGAAGGCTGCTGCCGAAAATGAAGGCCAGGCACTTTTAATCACCAAAACAAAGGCTGCTGAAGCCGAAGGTAACGCCATTAAAATATCGGCTGAAGCCGAACGCCAGGCATCGCAATTACGCGGCCAGGGTGTTGCCTTATTCCGCGAGGAAGTGGCCAAGGGTATGAGTGTTGCCGCCAAGGAAATGAAAGAAGCTAATATGGATACTTCGGTTATATTATTTACCATGTGGACAGAAGCCATTAAGCATTTCGCCGAAAACTCTGAGGGCAACGTGATATTCCTGGATGGATCAACCGATGCTATGCAACAAACCATGAAGGAAATGATGGCCTTAAATGTATTGCACGCCATCCCTCCACCTAAGAAGTAAAATTTTTAAAAGGCCTCGCCTATCGAAATAAACAGGCCGCGTGAGCCTTCGTTTCCAAAACCATAATTTATAGAAATATTGGTTTTGGAAACCTTATTCAATTTTACACGCAAGCCCGGCCCGTAACCTGGTTGAATAGACTGTAAACGGGTGCCCTGTTCTGCCGAAAAGGATTCGGCATTAAAAAATACAGTACCGCCTAATACACCATTAGCAGTTATTTTGTAGCGGTATTCACTTTCGCCATAAACCATTTGCGCGCCGCGGAACCTGCCCTGTATATACCCCCTGCCGGTTGCGAAATTTGTATCCCAGCCGGTTGCAGGCAAATCAAGATAACCGGGCTTGCCATCTAATATCAGCCAATCATAACTCCACAAGGCCAGCACGTTTCCGGAGCCTTTAGGCAATTCGAAATACTTGCGTACATCAATAATTAACGACTGCCAGTTACTGGTGCTGCCAAAAACCCTATCACTGCTGCGCAATTGTAAACTCACATATGCGCCCTTTGATGGGTTTATGGCATTATCGCGCGAATCTAATAAAGCATTAAGTGTAAAGCCAGATGCTATGGAGCGCGATGCCATGCCATATTTAGCATAATCGGACACGGTGCCATCAAAATTCCCTTTTTCAGATACATCCCAATGGTCGTCAAAGTTATAACCTAAGCCCGCGTAAAAATTACCGCTAATATGCCGCAAAACGGTTTCGTAAAATTGTACTAACGAATAATCCATTTTATCTTTGGTACTAACATTTGAGTTACTGCCAAGCCCATAGGTACTTTGGGGATATTTTAAATAGCTGTAGTTGCCTATAAAGTCGTAATCGTTATTCGCCGTCCAAAAGTTAGTCTGTATGGGGATAATAATCTGTTTTTTTTTTGTATACGACGCGCTGGCCACAATGGTGGATATACGGGATTGTGGCCCATTCCTGAAAGCAACATTACCAGATACCACCACGGCAAAGCTGGTTACCAGCGAATAGCCTATAGCTGGTATAACTGATACCTGGGGCTTTGAAGTAATGGAATCAACTTCCGGTGCACCTTTAATATGGTATAAGTCACGCAATACATCAGACAGATCTTCCTGGGGTGTGCCCTTTTCCGATATTATGGTGGTATCCTTTTCCGGTTTCGCAGCGTTTTTTTTAGGTGATATTTTTTTTAACGGTATACCTTCGCTTTGCTGTGCACGGGCGTTAAAACCAAATAACAGGATGGTGGAAAAGAAAATTATAAAAAGGTATGGCCTCATATTGTTGCTACAAGTAATTTGACTGTATTATTCTTCGCAACAAATCCTTATTCTCAGCCAGTTTCTGTAATCTGCAGCGAAAATAGTCATTCTGCTTAATATCATATAAATAATATTGTCATAATAATATTTATATACAGCGTAATAAATCACATACAGTCCGTAAAAGAAATTTATATATTTGTATGTACATACAAACAGTGTAATGATAGATAATACCATTAAACAGCCGGCACAAAACTTAAATATTGCCGCAGGCATTTTTAAAGGAGCTAACCTGGCCGAAAGCAGCAAAACCATAGGCCAGTTAACAGGCCTGTTTTTGGATGAAGGTGCCCGGCAAAAAATGGATCAATCGCAATTGGTATATAGTGTGCAGGCGCACTTCCCGGTGCCGGCGGGCACAGCGGGCGGCTTATTTTTTGGAACTACCTGGATACAACCGGGTACTGTGGGGGGCGAATATTTTATGACCCACGGCCATTTTCATGAACTTGCCGACCGCGGCGAATATTACTGGGGATTGAGCGGCAATGGCGTTTTAATATTAATGGACGAACAAAGAAATGGCCGCGCCGAATATATGTATCCCGGCAGCTTGCATTATATACCTGCTTTTACTGCGCACCGCGTGGCAAATATTGGCGATGATGAACTGTCATTCGGCGCCTGCTGGCCATCAGATGCGGGGCATAATTATGATGAAATAAAAAAACATGGTTTTAGCAAACGCTTGTTTAACCGAGGTGGCGTACCCACGCTTGAAGATATCCAAATAGCTCAATATGAGTTTTAATCCCGGTTTAAACATACAGCCTCAAAACAATCCCTTAGGTTTCACCTACGGCGATGATTGCTTTGGCCCGGCGGTTGAGCAAAGGAAGCTGGATGATATACGTAAAAGTCTGCTTAACCCTGCTTCTACCGGCCCCGATGTGGTTTATGCTATAGCCATGGATACAGGCAAAATAAAAGATAAGCCCTTACTGCAAAAAATGATGCTGCTTTATGGCGTGGTAACCTATGCGGCAGGCAAACTAGGCGATGAGCCGGTGCGCAGCCAGGGGCATATCCATAAAAAATCGGTGCATACCGGCTGGTCGCCGCCCGAAGTTTATGAAATTTGGAGCGGGAGTGCCATTATTTATATGCAGGAATATGCGCAGGATAATCCAGGCAGATGCTATGCAGTATATGCCGGGCCCGGCGATGTGGTAATTGTACCGCCCGAATGGGCACACGCCACTATCAGCGCCGACCCAACAACACCCTTAACCTTTGGCGCCTGGTGCGACAGGGAATATGGGTTTTTGTATGATAAAGTACGTGCAAAAAACGGGTTGGCATGGTATCCGTTAATTGATAGCAAGGGGCAAATCACCTGGAAAGAGAATACCAATTATAATCCATCAAACCTTAATATAAAAAAGCCGGAAGATTACAGCCGCTTGTTCGGGATAGAAAAAAGCTTACCTATATACACCCAGTTTGAAGCAAACCCCGGTAAGTTTCAATTTGTATCGCAACCTGTACTAAAGAAAGATGCCTGGAATAATTTTATCCCCTGATTTGTTTTTTTTGAATATAAAATGTAGTATTGTACATACATATAAAATTGTTCTGATAATTACGCCTTAAACCGCATAATTAAAACAGAATGATTAATTTTAAAAGCCAATTATAAACTTGTGAATTTAAAACAAACCGTTAGTTTAAGTAAAATTGCGTATCAATTGTAAATCGATTTACTAAACTCAGGGATTCACGAAAAAACTAGAAATTTGAAAGCGAATTACGAAAAGAACCCTTACGTACAAGTTGAAGAAATTAACCAATCGTGCATAACGGGCTGGGAGGCAATAAGCAAAAAAATAAACGAGCATGTCCGTTCATCAAAACATAAAATCATAGTTATTGAATGTTACCAGGGTGTGTATGATGAAGAACTGGTAGCTAACCTGAGAGGTAGCATTAATCACGACCTTTGGATTAATACCGCCAATTTATTTAAGCCAGAGCCCGATATATTAAGAATGACTTATTCTGACGTTACCGACGACAGAATATTTGGCTACCTGACCCGCTTAAATATTGAGGATTATTTAGATACCCAAAAAATAGCCAAAGTACAGCAAATTATAAAGAATGTTGACGATGGCATTATTGTAGTATACGGCACCGGCGCCAGCCTTATCCTCCCCCGCTTCGACCTGCTGATTTACGCTGATATGGCCCGCTGGGAAATACAGATGCGGATGCGCAGAAAAGAGATTCATAACATCGGGCTAAAAAATAATCACGAGGAATTTTCGATACAATATAAGAGAGGCTTTTTTGTCGACTGGCGCGCTTGCGACAGATTGAAAAAGAAATTGTTTAAGCATATAGATTATGTGCTGGATACCAACAAAGCCAACGAGCCTAAATTAGTTACGGGTGAAGCCGTATTAAAGGGAATGAAAATTGCCGCGCACAGGCCGTTTCGTG
>Ga0302303_10000279_pt1 | contig 47887 bp, 43 predicted proteins | sample III_Palsa_E2_1_FD_194542 | JGI IMG/M metagenome (GOLD analysis project Ga0302303, IMG submission 194542) | Peat permafrost microbial communities from Stordalen Mire near Abisko, Sweden - III_Palsa_E2_1 | ecosystem: Environmental > Terrestrial > Soil > Palsa > Peat permafrost | place: Sweden...
ATTCTTTATCTTATTCTTACTACCATGCCTTGCCTTTGGCCAAACAGAGGCTACCTATATTCAAAATGGTAACCAGGCAGCCGGTAGGAAAGATTATGAAACAGCTATAACCGCCTTTACTAAGGCGATTGAGCTAAGTCCGAAGGATGCAAACCCCTATTTTTATCGTGCCAACGCATACAGCAATATGCATAAAAACGAGCAGGCATTAGCGGATTTTACGCAGGTTTTGGCAATTAACCCATCCTATCCAAATGCGAGTTATTATCGTGCTAATGCCTATGCCAATTTAAAGGATTATAGCAATGCCATAACCGATTTTAACAGTGCTTTAGCATTGCAGCCCAATAATGCAGAATTATATCACTATCGCGCCAATGCAAAAAGTAACGCCGGAGATTACACAGGAGCCGTGCAGGATTTTACACATGCAATTGAACTTGCGCCAAATAATGGCGATTTGTATGAATACCGTGGATTAGCAAAAACAAATTTAAATGATAATAAAGGCGCTGTAGCTGATTATGATGTAGCTTCAAGATTGAAACCTAATGATGCCGATATCTTTTTTTACCGTGCCAACTCAAAAGGGAATATTGAAGATTACAGCGGCGCTATTATCGATTTTAACATTACTTTAAAACTTAATCCTAACTATCCGAAAGCGCTATTTTATCGTGCTAATGCCAAGGTTAATTTAAAGGATTTTAAGGGTGCAATTGCTGATTACACCCAAGCTTCAGGATCATCTCAAAACACGCCTAACTTGTATTATTACATGGCGAATGCATTGGGCAATGCCAATAAATATGACGAAGCTATCGAATACTATAATAAAGCAATTGAGCAAGACCCTGATAATGCCGAGCTTTATTTATATAGAGGTAAAGCTGAACTGAATATCGACAGTTCAAAAAATGCTGTAAGTGATTTTAACCAAGCGCTTAAAATTAAGCCGGATTATACCGAAGCATTATTAAACCGTGGTGATGCAAAAGTAAATACCCGCGATTTTAATGGCTCGGTTAACGATGAAAATGCCGTATTAGAAAATGATCCCAATAATCTCCGGGCCATATTTGTACGGGGTAAAGCTGAGGTTGAATTAAAGGATACTGCAACCGCCATGACTGATTTTAATTTTGTGATAGATAAGCATACCACCAACGAATACGCTTACCTGTCTCGCGGTACTTTACGCAGTAAACAAAATGACAATGCTGATGCCGCGCTCGACTTTGATAAAGCAGTTGAAATGAGTCCAAAGAATAAAGATGTATATCTCAATAGGGGAAATTTTAGGGTAAAACTGAATGATTATACCGGTGCCATTGCTGATTTTAAAATGATGCTGGTAGTTGCGCCTGAGAGTGCTGTTGGCCACATCAAATTAGGCAATGCCTTGATATTGGCAGGGCAAAGTACTAATGCAATAGCTGTATTTAATGCAGGTATAGCCGCAAGCCCTAAAAATGCAGGCTTATATGTTGGCCGTGGCGTTGCTAAAAGTAACATGGGCAATTATTCGGGTGCACTAATTGATTACAATACAGCGATAACCTTAGATTCAGCATCATCAGATGCTTATGCTAACCGAGGCAACACCAAAGCAATGGCAAAGGATTATTCAGGTGCATTAAAGGACTTGGATATGGCGATCAAGATCAACCATGATAATGATAATGCTTTTTTCTTCAGGGCAAACATCAGGATGAAATTAAAGAACTATTCAGGGGCGTTAGATGATTACAATTCCGCCCTATTCGCCAATTTGGATGATATTAAGATCTATGCTTATCGTGGCTTAACTGAAGCTATGATACGTGACACGGCATCCATGAATGCAGATTTCAGGTATTCAGCCAAAATCAACCCTAAAAGTGAGCTGACTTACATTAAACGCGGTGCTGCAAAAACCTATTTCGCAGATTTTTCGGGCGCGATGTATGATTTGAACCTTGCAGTATCTCTGAACCCTAAAAGTGCCGAAGCATATTTAACCCGCGGAAAATTGAAAATCGCGATGGGTGATACCGACACCGCCTGCAGTGATTTGAACAAAGCTTTGGTATTGGGCTCTAAAGATGCGCCTGATCTGATTAAAGCCAACTGCCTAAATTAAGATTGCTCTTTATTGGTTTTGGATGATGTGATGCTGTATTTGTACAGTTTTTGATGAATATATCCTCTGCGCTTATTTGCTTCGGATAGACTTTGCTCATCTGCAAAATAACCGTCCAGCACTTTGGGTACCGCTATTTTTTGCGATGAATAAATACCTGAATTCCCACTAAAAAAGTAAGCCGTAAAGCAGGCAATGGCAAAAAGCAAAGCATATTCTCCACCAAAAAGCTCGATCCCCATAAAAGTACAGGCCAAAGGTGTATTGGTCGCCCCTGCAAATACCCCAATAAATCCCAAAGCAGCAAAAAGACTAACCGGCGCATTCAGCAGGTTTGATAAAGTGTTACCTAAAGTTGAACCTATATAAAATAAGGGTGTTACTTCTCCCCCTTTAAATCCTGTACCTAAGGTGATGGTTGTATAAATAGTCTTCCATAACCAGCTCCACGTATCTGCTCCGCCAAGATGAAAAGATGATGGAATAGTAACCGCGCCCGGGTATTGTGCATCAACACCCAAACTCAGGTAGTCGGGTTTACCAATAAGGTAAGTTAATCCGATGATAATCAATCCACCAAAAACAGGTATCAACCATTTGGTGCTGAATACTTTTACAAAACCTGCCTTAATCTCATGCACCATAATGGCAAACAGGTAACTCGCCAACCCAAAAGCAATCGAAGCTATAATCACTTTAGCAACCAACAACAGATCAAGTGGAAGGTAATCCGATAAAAAATAGGGTGTTTTAGCTATGATATCAATATGATAAGCCGTATGATGAATATGCCATGCGCCCACGGTGATATCTGCAATTATGCTGGCGACAAGCGCAGGTAACAAGGCATCATATTTTATCTTACCTATGGTTAGCACTTCCAGCGCGAAAACCGCACCTGTTAACGGCGTACCAAATACAGCTCCAAACCCGGCAGCAATGCCCGCCGTAAGCAACATGCGCATATCATCACCAGATAATTTAAACCATTTGCCAAGCAAAGCAGCAAGGCTGCCTCCTATTTGCACAGCCGTGCCTTCGCGCCCAGCGGAGCCACCAAATAAGTGGGTAATAACCGTAGTAATTAATATAATTGGCCCCATGCGGGCTGGTACGCCTGCACCAGGTTCATGTATTTCATCAATAATAAGGTTGTTGCCTTTCTCTGCTGATTTACCGGCCCACTGATAAATGAAATGAATTAGCACACCAGCAACAGGCAACAAAAATAATAACCAGGTATGGCTAAAGCGAAAATGTATGGCCCAACTTAATAACCATAAAAATAACGCCACCATGCTGCCAATAGCAACAGCAACAGGAATGATAATCAGCGTCCATCGCAGCATGTATTTGAGTATGCCGAAATGTTCTGATGTATAAATAAACTTTTTCAATTGATTTGAGTACCGTGATGGATTGGTAATGATAGCTTTTATAATTTTCACCTGCAACAGTTTTATACTTAAGCTCAGCTTAAGATTGATTTGCAGGCGCCATCAGCAAACGCGGTTTTTAAAAGGAATGCACCATTTCCTGGTGCTAATATACAAATTTTAATATTTAAACAAAAAATGCCTTTAGTAATACTAAAGGGCATTTTTGTTAGTTCGATTATATGCTTTAGGCCGACTTGCGTTGACTATTCAACAAGGCTGTGACATAAACATTCGAGATAATTTGCTGCGCCGGGAATGCCTCATCAAAATTAAGGTTGATATAATCATAAATAACCTGCCTCGACGGATCGATAACATAAGTAGCTAACAAGGCGACATTTTCATCCACTCCCGAAAACCGGCTCCAGGCAGGATTTTCATCTGAAAATGTTCTGAATTTCCTGGCTATTTCATTAGTAGCATCGTAATAAAAATTTAACGACAAGCTATGCTCCCATGCAATGGCTTGTAATGTATCTTCCCGTTCTTCACTTACAATTAACAAATTACCACCATTTGCTTTTATCTCATGCTGAATTGCATTTAGTTGTTTTAAATGATCAACACCTAAATTTTTCCAATGATGAGAATAAAAAGTAATTACCAATGGTTTATCAAGTAGATATCTCAACAATATCGGCCCGTGAGTTTCGGAACCGTTATAAAATTGTTGCCAATTGGCATAATTAGGGTTCAATACAAAATCGGGCACGTAATTGCCTGCTTTTACCGGGGTAAGCGGCTTATATTTTTTGATCGCAAATTCAGGATCAGGAATAATTTCTGATAGATCAAATGACGGGTATTTATTTATGGCTTTTAACATGTTTTTACTGTTTTAATTAAAATGATTGTTGTTTAATAAATGATAGTTAAATATTAAAACAACAACTACTTAAGCCGTAAATAACCCTATATATCTGGGGCAAATTTATAATGGGTTGTGCTTGATGATGGTACATAAAAACTTATGTATTATTAATGAGATCAGTAAAATTTAATGGAAATAGCGTTGAAAAACAGGAGCGTTTAACAACAACAACACATGCACATCATCGCTTTCTTAAGCTCGGTTGAGTTTAAAAAAGGTTTTGGATTGATGATATTAACGTTGTACGACATTACTTTTAGCAATTTGATAAAGCAAATATAATATAAAGTCTATTAAATTAGTAGATTATTTAATAATATTTACATTAAAATCATAATCAGCACATTAAAATAATTTCACTACAAATTTACCGGCAGAATAAACATAACATCCTGCACAAAAAGAGAAGAAAGATTCGAGGGTAGCAAATACGGCAAGGATTGCGGCTAACAAAAAGGCAGCTATTGGTAGTAATAAAAATGAGGTTACAAGAATTGCAACGGTAAACACTGCCCCTATCATAGCGGCGAAACGTTTAGGAGCGCGGTCAACAGGTTTATTTTTAATTTTCAACTGCTTGATAATCGCATCGCTCAAAAAACCAAGCAAACTATATTTACCAAGATTAACAGCCCTCAATACAAAATCAACAAACAAAAAGGCGATAATTAACCAAAAGCCGGTTTTAAGATAAACCAAGGTTAGCACGAGAACAAAAAAGGCAATTAAGCGGGCCTTATTTTCATTGATCTTAACAAAATCGATGGGGCAATCCATATAGGCAAATCTAATTAAAAAGAAAACGGATTTTAAAGAATTCAAGATATGGCTAATCTTATAACTCTTAAAAATCCGTTTATTATTAGTTTTTATTTATTAGGCTGAGGAGTCAGCCTTAAATAAGGTTTCACTTCGGTAAATCCTTTAGGAAATTTTGCCGGGATGTCTTCAGTTTTAATTGACGGTAATACAACAACCTGTTCGCCATCTTTCCAGTCGGCTGGCGTAGCAACGCTGTGGTATGCAGTTAATTGTAGTGAGTCAATCACACGTAATATTTCCTGGAAGTTTCTGCCGGTAGATGCAGGGTAAGTAATTATCAGTTTAATCTTTTTATCAGGGCTGATGATAAACAATGAACGTACAGTAGCATTAACTGAAGCATTCGGGTGGATCATATCATAAGATTCAGCTATTTCCCTGTTCTCATCAGCAATAATCGGGAAAGTTACTTCAACATCCTGTGTTTCGTTAATATCATTGATCCATTTTTTGTGCGATTCTACGGAATCAACACTCAAGGCAATAACTTTAACATTACGTTTGGCAAATTCGTCTTTTAACGATGCCGTTTTGCCCAATTCGGTAGTACAAACCGGTGTATAATCAGCGGGATGCGAAAATAACACGCCCCAGCTATCACCTAAATATTCGTAAAAATCAATTTCTCCTAACGAAGTTTGTGCTTTAAAGTTTGGTGCATCATCACCCAATCTTAAACTCATAATATTGTATTTTTAATGTTGACAATTAATCAGCAAGCAGCATTATCTATCCGCTCTAATAATAACAAATGTAGTAATTTTTTACATCCACAATTAAATCTACCAATTTTATAGTATATTTTACATTTGAATGCTAATTGGCTTGTTTAGCACTCGAAAAAGGAGTTTAAATGATTTAATTATTGGCTTAGATAATTGCATATTTGAATATTGAATTGGATAAAATGAAAATCACTGTATTGGCATTTGGGATAGCGAAGGATATTTTTGGTGGATCTAAGATTAATATAGAGCTACCTAATGACGCCAACGTGTATAATTTAAAGTATTCTTTGGAACAGCAATATCCCCGGTTAAAAAAACTGGCAACCTATATGGTAGCGGTGAATAACGAATATGCCTTACCCGAAGATACCATTTACGAAACCGACGAAATTGCCATTATACCTCCGGTAAGCGGCGGATAACATCTAAACTTTGCAAACTCAAATACAAATATCATCCGAAGTATTAAATACCCAATCTTGTATCGATTGGGTAATGACACCTGAATCAGGCGGGACTGATGTGTTTATTGGTATCGTGCGTAATGCCACCAAAGGAAAAACTGTTTTACGATTAGAATTTGAAGCTTATGAAAATATGGCCATAGCCGAATTGGAAAAGATAGCTACGCAAGCCTTTGAAAAATGGCCTGTTCAAAGGCTACTGATCCATCATCGTGTTGGTATTTTATCTGTTGGCGAGATTCCTGTTATTATCGCGGTATCAGCCGCTCACCGGGATTCGGCTTTTGACGCTTGCCGTTATGTGATCGATACGCTTAAACAAACTGTACCTATCTGGAAAAAGGAAGTATTTGAAGATGGTGAAGTTTGGGTGGCTGCACATCCGTAAAATTTTTGTCATTGCTGTGAGGAGGAACTATGTGGCAATCTTCATAGCTATGCCTATTTTTCCAATATGACGACGAGATTGCTACGCTTGCAATAACAAAATCATAAATTATCCAAATATTCAAACCACTTTCCTAACCCTCCTTCAAGTGAAAATACTTTTGTATCAGGAAACTTATTTTTAATCATCTTAACCGCTTCTTCACTTCGTTTACCGGAGGAACAGTACAGCACTTTTGTGGTACCATTATTAATGAAATCCCAATTATCTTGTAATTCATCGGCTTCAATGTGTTCACCGCCGATATCTATCTCATCGCGTTCCTGATCGGTACGGATATCCAGCAATTCTAAGGTATTATCTTCCAAACCTTTTTTAACATCAGCAATCGACATGGATATTTGCTCAACAGAGCCTGCCAGTTTCATGATGTTTGTTTTAGTGGTATCGCCAATTTTTATTATCCGGCTGTTCATGGTTTGGGCATCGAAGATCAAAACTTTTCCGACTAATAAATCACCGGTCTTAGTTACATACTTAATTACTTCATTAGCTTGCATACAGCCAATTATCCCGGCAAGAGTTGGTATTACCCCTCCTTCTGTACAACTTGGTATCTGGGTGGCATCTACTTCGGCAAAAAGGTCACGATAGTTTGGGGATGATGTACCATTCTCATTTTTAACATTCCAAATAGCAACCTGACCCTCAAACTGGTATACCGCACCATAAACCACGGGCTTGCCCGCTAGTACACCAGCATCATTCAACAGATATCTGGTTTCGAAATTATCGGTACAATCCACTATCAAATCATATTGGCTAATGAGTTCCATTACGTTTGAGGCATTTACACGCAGATCATGGGTAACCACTTTAATATCTAAATTTTGCCTTTGCAAACGCTTGGTAGCGATCATCGCTTTTTTAAAATCTTTATCCGCTGGAGAAAACAGCACCTGTCTATGTAAAATCCCAATAGTTACAATATCATAATCGGCTATTCCTATTGTCCCCACACCTATAGCAGCTAAATATTGCAATGTCGGGCAACCTAAACCACCTGCCCCTACTACCAGCACCTTGGCTTCTTTTAAAAGCTGCTGCGCCGCTTCACCGAAACCCGGCAGGGCCATCTGGCATCTATATCTAAGTAAATCATCACTCATGGGGCTACTGTTTTGTTTGAAGAATAGCTTTTACTTTTGCAAAATCTTCAGAGGTATTCACATTGGTTAAAGCATTGGTATCAGGTGCATCTACCAAATTAATGTCTGAATTAATTAATACTTTTCGCGGACAAGTATATCCCTGTTCAAGAAACGCTAATAAAGCCGGGTAACTTTTTGGTTCCCAGATGGCAATTAAGGGTTCGGGTAATCCTTGAAAACCGTTACCAAATGCAGTAGCTAATTTATTAGGGTTACGATTACTAACCAAAAATTGCAAAGTATTTAAATCGAGTAAAGGCAAATCACAAGCAACTACAAGCCAGGCACCATTAGGATTTTGTTTAAAGGCTGATAAAATTGCACCATATTGCCCTAATTCTGTATAAGTATCTAATACTTCTGGATATTGAGAATTAATATTATATTGATCTTTTCGGCAGGAAATGAAAACCTCGTTACATAAAATTTTAAGCATATCGGCCATATAATACTTCTGTTCTTTGCCGTGCCAATTTACAGTTCCTTTGTCGAACCCCATACGCTTGCTTTTGCCGCCAGCTAAAACTAAGCCATTCAAAACAGGATTAACTATCTCTTTTAAAGTCACGTTTACCTCCTGTTTTAGCTATTAGTTTAGTTTCCTTTATCACAATATCATGACTTAACGCCTTGCACATATCGTATATAGTTAAAGCTGCTATTGATGCACCTACCAACGCTTCCATCTCCACGCCTGTTTTTGCGGTAATGCTTGCAGTACAATTAATTACCACTTCATTATTTTTATTCAAACTAATATCGATATTACAATTATCCAACCCAAGCGGGTGACAAAGCGGTATCAGATCACCGGTTTTTTTTGCTGCCATAATACCGGCTATAATAGCAATTTGAAACACCGAACCTTTTTTAGTTTGTAAATCGCCGTCAACTAATTGCGTTAAAACTTCATCGGGCAAGGCAACTATACTACGGGCAGTTGCTGTGCGTTTGGTGATAGGTTTTTCGCTAACATCAACCATTATTGCTTTGCCTTCTTTATTTAAATGTGTGATCACAGATTTGTACTGATTTTTATGATTTCACTGATTATTGAACAAGTTGTTTAAACTCGATAACTTCTATTTTACTTTCTTATTTAATGCGTATCACAGATTTGTACTGATTTTTATGCTTTTACTGATTAATATAATAATTATTTTCGCGAGTTACAGGATTAAACGTTTAAAGTTGAGGCTTTTTTCGCCAAAATTTATTAGTAAACCAACTTCTACTTTATAGACTTTTAGGTAATTTAATATTTGAGCATAATGAATATCTTCTAATAAAGCTTTTGCTTTCAATTCAACTAAAACAACATTTTCTACTAAAAAGTCAACCCGGCGGATGCCTATTGGCTCTGTATAATCTTTATAATAAATGGGCATTTCTAATTCCCATTTAAACTGTAAACCAGCTTTAGTAAATTCTAAAGCCAACGCTCGGTGATATATTATTTCCTGAAAACCACTACCCAAAAACGAATGAACCTGCATTGCACAACCGATTATTTTACCAGTGATATCGCTATGCTTATAAACTTCCATAAAATTAAATAAGGTTAGGTGAATGGTGCAATTATAAAAGTATGCCCAATCAATAAAAAATCAAATCTCAAAATCAATACAAATCTGTGATTAAATCTGCCAAATAACTAATCTGTGCAATAACAAAAATCAGTACAAATCTGTAATCAATTCCACTAAATAATCAAATCTGTGCAATCAAAAATATCAGTATAAATCTGTGATCAAAATAACCATACCCTATACACCTCACCCTTTTTAAAATCACTTTTATCAAGCGGAAGTTCCATAAAGGCATTAGTATCAGCTAAGTTAGCAAAATCTCCTGATCCATTACCTTCAATTGGTTTGGCTAACAATTTACCCTCGTAACTTGTCTCTAATTTAACTTGTAAAAAATAAGTCAACTCTGGATGAAAATAAACATCATGATCTAAAATTGCATAAACCGGTTGTTTCGCCTGTAAACCTAAAGATGATTGTAACCACGGTAAAAAGTAACGATGCATGCACATAAATGTAGATACCGGGTTACCTGGAAATGCAAATACGATTACTCCATTTTCGTGCTTTCCAAACCAAAAAGGTTTACCTGGCCGTTGTTTTACTTTATGCAATAGTTGTTTAACCTGTAAATCTTCCAAAGCTTTTGGGATATAGTCGAACTTACCCATGGATATCCCCCCACTCAATAATATCACATCATAATTTTGCAGGCATTCAGCTAATAGTTTCTTAGTTACTTCGGGATTATCGGGGATATGCAACATACCGGCTTCAATTCCATTCTGCTTTAATATGGCTTTAATGGTATAGTTATTTGATCGCCTGAGCTGATATTGTTGTGGAGTTTGCTCTACATCTACCATTTCATCTCCCGAAGAAATAACGACTACTTTTGGCAGCTTTTTAACACGCAATTCCGTTTCACCAACAGACGCTACTAAACTTACAATAGCAGGTGTGATCAATTGACCTGACGTAGCTACTAAATCATCTTTCTTTTTATCCTTACCCTGGTAATGTATATTCTGACCTTTTTTTATAGCACTTCGATCTACGATTAAAGCTGCTAATCCGGCCCTCATCTCCAGGTCCTCATAACGAATAACCGTATCAACCGATAAAGGCAATCCGGCACCGGTCATTATTTCAACACAATGATCATCTTCGATAATTTCAATTGGTAAATCGCCGGCAGCTTGTGTGGCTTTAACATGAAATGAATTTGTGCCGTTTTCTAAAGCACTATGTTTAATGGCAACCCCATCTACTGTAACCCTGTTAAATGGCGGTAAATCACGATCTGCTTTTATGTCTTCGGCTAGTACCCTCCCTAATGCCATATCGAAGGGCGTTATTTCGGCACCGTAATTTTTTATTGTGTCTTGTATAATTTGTTCGGCTTCTTCTACAGTTATCATCTGCTATAAATATTAATTGTTTCTAACCATCAGCCGCCAATAGCAGCCATTGATTCATGTACACCGGTATGGGTTACCAGCTTTTCCGCTTCCCAACCATCCTGCACCCTATTGTTAAACGCTGTTAACAATTTCTGTTTTATTGCATCATCATTATTACCCGCGCGTATCAAATCCTTTATATTTAAAACACCATCATCATACAAACAGTTTTTTAAAGTTCCTTGTGGGGTGATCCGAATTCGATTACAGGTGCCGCAAAACGTACGCGAATATGCGGCTATGATTCCAACATTACCCAAATGTTCGGGAATATGATAATGATAAGCAGTCGAATAAATAGGATCATCTATTTTTTGTATCGAAGGATAAGCACTTTCTATCTCTTGTAAAATACGCACATAATCCCAGGACATTTTAGTTTGATGAACTTTTCCATCACCATTAAAAGGCATTTCCTCAATAAAACGAACATCTACAGGCAGATTTTTAGTTAGCTCAACCAAAGGAATTATATCCTGCGTGTTTTTGCCATCCATTACAACCGTGTTTATCTTAACCTTGATATTATGTTTAAGCAATTCATCTAAAGTATCCATTACCGCTTTAAATTCATCACGCCGGGTTATGGCAAAAAAGCGACCGCTATCTAAAGTATCCAAACTCAGGTTTACCGACTTGATACCGATAGCTTTTAATTGGGCAACGTGAGGTGCGGTTAATATTCCATTGGTAGTTAAACATAACTCCTGCAAGCCATTTAATTTAGATATGCCGGTTAAAAGCTGCATAAGATCCTTGCGTATAAATGGTTCGCCACCTGTTATACGAATCTTTTGGATCCCCATATCCACCATCAAAGTACAGATGCGCAGCATTTCATCACAGCTCATCAACTCATTATTTGACAACCAATTGAGACCATTTTCGGGCATACAATAAAAGCAACGAAGATTGCACTTGTCTGTAACAGCCAGGCGTAAGTAATTTATGGGTCTTCCGTGATTATCTTTTAGCAAGTGATGGCATTTATATAAACAAATAACAATAATTAACTTATCATGTTCAACAATCGCTTGTAAAATTTTCAGGCATAGCCTATAAAAAATAAATCCTGTCGATGATTAGTCGCAGGATTTGGTAAAGCTTACAGTATTACAGTAATTATTTGGCTATACTAAATTTGTATTCAGTAGATGTTTTATAGGTTTGACCTGGTTTTAACACTACTGAAGGATAGCTCGGCTCGTTTGGAGAATCAGGATAATGCTCTGTTTCCATCGCAAATGCTGTTCTATAATCATCTTTATTCCCATGTTTCATGGCATTTTCACCTGGCATAAAGTTTCCTGTATAAAATTGCAGCCCGGGTTCTTCGGTAAACACCTGCATTTCGATACCGGTTTTGTCGCCAACTGCAGTGGCAACAGCCATTGTATCATTATGCTTGTTTAACACATAATTATGATCGTAACCTTTGCCATTTTTAAGTTGGATGTTATTATCGTTTATCCTGGAGCCAATGGCAACAGCTGTTGTAAAATCAAATGGTGTACCTTTTACCGGCTCAATCGGGCCTAAAGGAATAGATGTTGAATCAATTGGTGTGTACCCATCCGCGGCTATCTGAACCTGATGATTTAATATTGTACCTGTGCCTGAGCCATTCAAATTGTAATAAGCATGATTGGTTAAGTTTACAATAGTTGTTTTATCAGTTTGTGCCGTATAGCTTATCTTTAAACCATTATCATCGGTTAAATGATAAACTACTTTAACCTGCAAATTACCAGGAAAGCCTTCTTCCATATCTTTCGATAGGTAAGTTAACTCTAGTGTGGTTGAATCGATTTGTTTAGCATCCCAAACCTGTGAATCATAACCTTTTTTACCACCGTGTAGTGTGTTAGGCGCATTATTTATAAAAAGCGAATATTGTTTACCATCTAAAGTAAATTTACCTTTCGCTATACGATTACCATATCTGCCTATGATAGCACCGTAGTACGGGCCCGGCGCATTTTTGTACCCTTCAACGCTGTCAAAACCTTCAACAACATCGGTAAGTTTTCCGTTTTTATCAGGAACAATTATACTAACTAACCTGCCGCCAAAATTGGTAATGGCAGCCTGCATGCCTTTAGTGTTTTTTAGAATATATAAGTCGGTCTTTTTACCATCGATTGTTTTTTCAAAATTTGCTTTAGGGGGTAACGAACCTTGTGCTAATGTATCAGTCATTTTTTGTTGAATTGGTGTATTGTGGCACGCGCACAAAAGTAAGCTGAATGCCGATAAAATTGATAAAGTTGGCTTTAATAATTTATACATGATTTATTGGTTAGTGATACAAATATATTCAAGAAACCTATTGTTAAAGTAACCTAAGTCTTGTTAAAATCCAAGGCCACCGCTTTCAATTACGGCGCTTTCACAAATATAAGTCGGCGCAATGCCTGTTGCTGTAATTCGAGTAGAAACATCTTTGGCAAGCGTATTACCCGATAATACCAAAACTGTATCAAGTCCAAACTTGTTTCCGCCCAGGATATCCGTGTTTAAGGTATCTCCCACCATCACAATATCTGTTTTATTTACCCGTAATTGCTCACGTGCCATATCATAAGCAAACATAAACATTTGAGAATCCGGCTTTCCAAATCTGATGAATTGCTTGCCGACAACACTTTCGATCATAGCGGCAATACCACCTATAGCAATAGAAACGTCGCTAATCGTAAGCGGATAAGCCCGATCAGTATTAGCAACGATAACTGGTATGGTGCGTTTTCTGATTAGGTTAACTGCTTTATTCAGATCTCGGGCCCAGTCAAAGCCCTCATCATCTAAAAAAACCAGTGCGTTTACTTTGTCAATATTGCTTTCATTAATTTCGCTGACCGGTAGCGTGTGCAAGCCTGAACTTTCAATATAATGAGCAGACTTTGTAGTTCCCAGATAAGCCACAATCCCGTCACGAACCTGTAGATCAAGGTATTCTTTAGTCAACATGCCTGACGATATGATCCGCTCAGCTTTAATAATACTTAAACCTGATTTATGATAGCTTTCGGCCAATTGCGCAGGGCTCCGTGAAGCGTCATTGGTAACAATGTAGTATTCTTTGCCTCTTGCTTCGAGGTATTCAAATGTTTTCTCAATGCCCGGAAGTATCCCATTATAATTCTTAAGCACACCAAATGCATCAAAAAAAACTACTTTGTACTTGTCGATGATCGACTTGAAATTTTCTATTTGCTGCATTATAGTATAATTACTTTAAGTTAAGTGCATTAATAATTTTATCCGCATCAAAATCTCTGTCAACAGATGGCAGGTAGATATCGAATGCTTCCGCCTGTAGTTTTTTGGCGTATTGCTCATTAAAAAAGTATTTACCGTCTTTAATCACATAATTTAAAATAAAAAAGCGATAACTCTCTTTTAAAAATCGAATTTCGTCGGCTGTTAAAGGATTTACTTTATGATATTCCTCTAAAAATATAATAAAGCGGTCTTCCATTAGCGGACCGATGACATAACTGAATACCGTACGATCACCAATATCAGATACCACCCTGCTCAGGAAATAAAAATCAAGCATGCGATAACTCATTCTAAACCAATCATAATCCCATCGGGAATATAGTTCCAGGTTTGGGCCTACTGAGAAATTACCTATGTTCCAGTCGATAAAAACAGGTATCGACTCAAATGATTTCATGTTATAATTGGAGCGATTTTTTAGGAAAAGGTCACAATGATATTTCAAAAAATCCACTTGCATTGGTGTACCAAATTGCCTTTCGTTAAGCTCAAGTTGTTGTTGAAGCGCATAAATATCTGTACGTAATGTTTTTGACGATTTTGGCAGCACATTTTTAATCCGTGAACAAGCTTTATGAAACTTGCCTATTTGCTGCCCTAGCTTACGGATATGATTTTCGTCCAATCGCCTCGGCAACCTGTCCATAATACGTGTTGGATTATAGAACACGACCCAGACATCCTGTTTATTCTGTTTGTGGTGATAGATATAAACCCGGTTATTTTTAAGCAGAGATTTTGCCAAAAAATTTTCGAACGGGTAAAGCAGATTATTTGATAAGCTATGAATAATGCGATGATCTTCTTTAAAATGCTCATACTTTCCAAAATTGGATAGTTTGGCAATAATGATGTCGTCATCATCAAAAGTTACACGGTATACATGATTTGTAGAAACCATCGCGCTGATATCCTCTATCGTACGGATGGTTTTAGAAGCATCGTAGCCTTCCCAGGCTTTTTTAATTATATAAGAATAGTCCATTTTTTTCACCACAGAAGCCACAAAGATAGAAGCACAAGGCTTCACAAAGTGTCATTATTATACGTTTAATACCGTTTTAATTTTCAGTACGACGATTTATATTATCTCAAAATACCTTTTTAACTCCCAATCTGTAACACTTTTGGCAAATTGGCGGTGTTCCCATAAGCGGGTTTGGGTAAAGTGTTCAACAAACGCCTCGCCGAATAATTCTTTGGCGATAGGTGAATTTTTCATAAGCAATGCAGCATCATGCAAATTTGATGATAGCTTACCATTTTTAGTATCCTGATAACCATTACCAATGGTAGGTTTTATATTAAGCTCCAATTTATGTTTGATACCATATATACCAGATGCTAATGCAGCCGACATGGCTAAATATGGGTTAGTATCAGCGCCTGGGATACGGGTTTCCAATCTTGTATATGATGCAGAATCATTTAGTACACGTAAAGCTGTGGTACGATTATCTAAACCCCAGGTTACTGTGGTTGGCGCCCATGCCCCTTCAACCAACCGCTTGTAACTATTTACAGTTGGTGCATACATTGGCAAAATGTAAGGCATGCAATGTAGTTGTCCTGCCAAGTAATGCTTAAACAAGTCACTCATATTATGCTCGTCATCAGCATTGTAAAACAAATTTTCCGTTTGTTCTTTATTCCACAAGCTTTGGTGGATATGACCGCTACAACCCGGTAAAGTTTCCGTCCATTTGGCCATAAACGAAGCCATAATACCATGCTTATATGCAATTTCCTTTACGGCTGTTTTAAATAATACCGCTTTATCGGCGGCACTAACTACTTCATCATGCAAAATTGCTGCTTCATATACACCCGGGCCTGTTTCAGTATGCAAGCCTTCGATTGGGATATTAAATTCCGTTAACAAATTAAAGAGATCATAATAAAACTCGCTTTGCTGGGAAATTCGTAAAATAGAGTACCCAAACATACCCGGCGTAAGGGTTTGTAAATTGGTAAAGCTTTTATCGGCCAATGACTGCGGTGTCTCTTTAAAATTGAACCATTCAAATTCCTGCGAAAATTCGGGGTGCAGCCCCATCGATTCACATTCTTTAGCTATTCGTTTTAATAAACTGCGGGTATCAATTGCCAGGTCGTTTCCATCAGCTTTGCTAAAATCAGCTAAAAAAAATGGGATGTTATCCTGCCACGGAACTGTTCTAAAAGTCGACAAGTCTATCCGGCATTGCTGATCGGGGTAACCAGTGTGCCAACCAGTGATCTCAACATTATCGTAAGTACCATCGCTGCTGTCCCAGCCAAAAACCACATCGCAAAAACCATAACCATTACGCATACCATCAATAAACTTTTTATGGTGGATGACTTTTCCACGTAAAATCCCATCGGTATCGGCAAAAGCGAATTTTATCTTTTGAATATTATTCTCTTTTAAATAGGTTATGATTTGGTCTTCATTCATAAGGCTGGAAATATTTCGGCGGCAAGTTAAGCAACTTATATTAACAAACTTTTTCGTTGGGCTTAAATATTATGCAGCCTATAGTCTATACGCTGTATCAAGTATCTTTGTTTGATTGATGACGGATTAATGAAACAAAACAGTGATTATTTATTTGTTTATGGCACCTTGTTAGGTAGTGACAATGAATTTGCCATCTACTTAAAACAATATTGTACATTTTATAAACCGGGAAAATTTAAAGGCAAACTATATGATTTGGGTGAATATCCGGGTGCCGTACATGACGACAATAACGGATATGTTTATGGTAGCATATTCCAGCTTTTAAATCAAGCAGAGGCATTTAAGTATCTAGATGACTACGAAGGTTTTGGTGACGATCAGGATCAACCTAATTTATTTATCAGGAAATTTATTTCTATTGAAACCGATAACGAACAAATTAATTGCTGGGGATATTTATATAATTTATCAGTTGCTGGTTTTAGATTGATCGAATCGGGAGATTATCTGCAATACAAAATCTTAAATTAGTAATTATCCTATTTGTCATCCTGAACGAAGAATATGTACAATGTAAGCTACCGTATAGATTCTTCGCGATACCCATACCCAGAACGACAAGCTTGAAATAAATTTTATCTCACAAAAAATCCTCCAAATCTTTCGATGAGGAGGATTCATATGATTAGTTATTAGTTTAGTTAAACTTTTGCTGATTTAACAGTTTTGATGATAACCGCAGCTACTTTGTATGGATCGGCAGCTGAGTTAGGGCGACGATCTTCTAAGTAACCATTCCAACCTTTCTGTACTGTGTACAATGGGATACGGATTGATGCACCACGATCTGATACACCATAGCTATAATCATGGATTGAAGCAGTTTCGTGTTTACCTGTTAAACGCTGATCGTTATCAGCACCGTAAACCGCGATGTGTTCAGCAATCACCGGACGGAAAGCTTCGCAAATGATATCATAAGTCTCTTTGCTGCCTGCAGTTCTCAATGTAGTGTTTGAGAAGTTAGCGTGCATACCTGAACCATTCCAGTCAAGCTGACCTAATGGTTTGCAATGCCAGTTGATAGAAACATCATAGCTTTCGCCTATTCTTTCTAATAAATAACGTGCAACCCAAATTTGGTCACCCGCTTCTTTAGCGCCTTTAGCGAAGATCTGGAATTCCCATTGACCGGCAGCAACTTCAGCGTTGATACCTTCAACATTTAAACCAGCTTCTAAACATACGTCAAGGTGTTCTTCAACAATATCACGACCGAAAGCATTTTTAGCGCCTACTGAGCAATAGTATGGGCCTTGTGGTGCAGGGTAACCGTTTGACGGGAAACCAAGTGGTTTGTTAGTTTCATCATCCCAAAGGAAATACTCTTGTTCAAAACCGAACCAGAAATCATTGTCATCATCCTGAATTAAAGCACGTCCATTTGATTCATGAGGCGCACCTGTTGAATCAAGAACTTCGCACATTACCAGGTAACCGTCTTTTCTTTGAGGATCAACACAAATAAATACTGGTTTTAATATACAATCAGAAGAACCACCTGGTGCTTGCTCGGTTGAAGAACCGTCAAAGCTCCAAAAAGGACAATCTTCTAATTTACCGCTAAAATCTTTTTCGATTTTTGTTTTGCTACGAAGGCTCTGTGTAGGTTTATAGCCATCAAGCCAGATGTACTCTAATTTTGCTGCTGCCATTGTTTAGTTATTTTACAATAAAGGATTCAAAAAATAGTTTTTTTGGAATAGTTAATTCGATTATGAAGGCGAATTTAAATTTTTTTTACAAAAATCATTATAAAAATGTAAAATAATTATATTCTTTTTGAAAAACACCTGTATTCGCTAACCAAAACAGAAATATTACAATCGACAAAATCAAAATCAGGAATTATATTATTCAATAATATCTAAATGATTAATAAAGTTAAACCAAACACCAATTTCCCATTTATATAAGTACTTATATTTATCAATTAAACCATTACCTATACATAACTGTTATATTTCAATTTAATTACAAAAGCTTTTCAAAAAATCCTTAAAATTGCCCTGATTTTAATTACCGGGTTGGTAATCAATATTAATCTGGTTTCTTTCTCAATTATCTAAAACAATACATATGAAAATTACAGTAGTTGGCGCAGGAGCAGTTGGCGCAACTTGCGCAGACAACATCGCAAGAAAAGAATTAGCTGAAGAACTTATTTTATTAGACATCCGCGAAGGTTTTGCCGAAGGTAAGGCTATCGATATGATGCAAACATCTGCCCTATTGGGTTTTGATACCAAAATTAAAGGTGTTACTAATGATTACGCTGCAACTGCGGATTCTGAAGTAGTAGTTATCACTTCGGGTTTGCCACGCAAACCAGGCATGACCCGCGAAGAGTTGATCGGTACCAACGCTAACATTGTAAAAAGCGTAACCGAAAATATATTAAAGCACTCGCCAAATACAATCATCATTGTGGTATCAAACCCAATGGATACCATGAACTATTTAACCCTGAAAACTTCGGGCTTACCTAAAAATAAGATTTTAGGTATGGGTGGCGCATTGGATTCAGCAAGGTTTAAATATTACCTGAGCCAGGAATTAGGCTGCTCTCCTGCTGATTTGAACGCGGTAGTTATCGGAGGTCACGGTGATACTACTATGATCCCTTTGATTAAACATGCTACCTGGAACAGCGTTCCGGTTACCCAGTTTTTAAGCGAAGAACAACAAGAAAAAATTGTTAAAGCTACAATGGTTGGCGGTGCTACATTAACTGGCTTAATAGGTACATCTGCATGGTATGCACCAGGTGCTGGTACAGCATTTATGGTTGAAGCTATCGTACGCGACCAAAAGAAATTACTTTCATGCGGTGTTGCCCTTGATGGCGAATACGGTCAAAAAGATATCTCTTTAGTAGTACCTGTTATTCTAGGTAAAAACGGCTGGGAGAAAATTGTTGATTTTAAATTAAGCGACAGTGAACAAGCAGAATTTAACAAAAGTGCTGATGCTGTTAGAAATATGAACAAAGTATTAAGTGATACTGGAGTTATTTAATCTCTTTCAGATACTTTATATAAACAAGAACGGCTTCCTTTTGGGAAGCCGTTCTTGTTTATATAAAATCATATTCTAGTAGATTATTGCACATCAGCACTTTTTAACTTAAAATCAATTGGGAAACCAACAAAATTTGCTTTCTCAATATACGGCAACTGCACTCCGTTTACGGTGCGATAATTATCAAAATCAACCGCTGTACCCCCCGGCTGGTCTATCTGCTCACGTAGTTTTAAGCCTGTTTTCTGATCGTAAAATAATTTAATCTTTACACTATCGGGGGTAGTTACAATTACCCCATAAACAAGTTGATCATTAATAACCTGCAAGTTTGGGGCTATTTCTATTTTATAACCTGCCTTTAAATAATCAAGCTCAGGGAATAATTTATGCTTTTGTTTTACCGCTAATTTATCAGTACTGCTTAACTGTACCGGTGTATTTTTTTGACTAACCTGCACACTGTCGCCCTTTATCTGTATGTGTGAAAAAACCGCATCCTGGTAAGATGGTAACGTAACATCCTGTGTTATTAAACCTGTAGTATAAGTTGTGGTGCGCACCAGTTCAGTACCTTGTATATCAGCGGTATCAACTACTTTAAGGGATTTAACCGACTGTAATTTATCCTTACCGCCTATTACATCAATATATTTTTTTATCACGTCGGCACCAGTTGTACCTTCAGGAACCGGTAATCCACTGAACGAATTGTTTTCCGGATTAATATCAGGCAGGATATGGTCAGGATCAATAGTTGCTGATACTATTTTTGAGGTAGATTTATAGGGGAACGTCCATTCGCCGCCGCGCTGCCAAATTTCGGCTGGTAATTTCACAATGCCCGTTTTGCCATTTTCTTCTTTTATAGCAATAGTAACCGGCATAGCCATCTCTTCTAAATTAGCTATTGTGATCAATGAGCCTTTTGTTGGATCATTATCGGTATAGTCGATTGCTTTTACAGCCTGATCAAGTTTCCATGTGGTGAAAAACCACTCATTCCAAAACCAACCCAGATCCTCTCCTGCCGCGTTATCCATAGTGTGAAAGAAATCCCAAGGTGTTGGATGTTTAAAGGCCCAGCGTTTAATATAAGTTTGGAAAGCGTAATCAAACCTATCCTCACCCAATATCTGCTCACGCAAAATAGTAAGTGCTAAAGCAGGTTTTTCATACTCCGACATGCCAGAGAAACTTTCAGGCGTAACATCAGGCAAAGTCATTATTGAGTTTGCATCCGCCGGGAACATCCCTTGCGCATCGCGTTCTGCGTCTTGTTTTTGGTAATATTCGCCGTGATTAAATACTTTGGTATCCACCTTATTAATAAAGGTGTTAAAGCCTTCATCCATCCAGGCAAATTTACGTTCATTAGAGCCCACTACCATCGGGAACCAGTTATGGCCAAACTCGTGGTTAGTAACTTCCCAAAGCTCACCTGTTTTGGATGTCATTCCACAAAACACAATGCCTGGGTATTCCATACCACTAACGGTACCCGCTACATTGGTAGCTACCGGATATGTATATGGGAACCATTTATCAGAGTATAATTCAATTGCCGCTTTAACATATTCAGTCGATCTGCTCCAGGCATCTTGCCCTTTTGATTCAATTGGATATACTGATTGCGCTAATGCTTTTTTACCGTTAGGTAAATTTATACGGGCTGCATCCCAAATAAATGCTTTTGAAGCCGCCCATGATATATCGCGTGTATTTTTGCAGAAGAAATGCCAGGTTAGCTCGCCCTTGTTTGGATATGATTTGCTGCTCATCATATCGGCAGAATCTTTAATAAAAACAGTTTTGTCGCTTCCTTTTGCTATGGCAAGCCTACTGAGCTCTGTTGGAGTCAACACTTCAGTCGGATTAAGTAACTCACCCGAACCAACCACTACCAAACTTGCAGGCGCGGTAACTGTAACATCATAATTGCCATAATCTAAATAAAACTCTGCACCGCCTAAGTAGGGTATTACATTCCAACCGGTTACGTCGTCATAAACTTCCATACGTGGGTACCATTGGGCTATTTCATAAATCCAGCCATTTTTGGTTTTAACACGCCCCATACGATCAACTGCGTACTCAGGAACTGTAAATGCATATTCAATTTTCACCTGTATTTTATTACCGCTTGAACGCAAGGTATCTTTCAGCCTGATTTGCATCCGGGTATCGGTTACCACGTAATCAGCTTTTTCGGCTTTGCCGTTTTTGATGATGTAAACCGCTTTAATTTCATCACCATCAGTATAGTTATGTACCGAATTTCGAGTGCCACCTACCGGACTGGTTGCCGTTCCACGCGAATCTTCACGGAAAAGGTTTTGATCTAATTGCAACCATAAAAATGCCATTGGGTCGGGGCTATTATTTGTATAAGTGATCGTAGCCGAACCGCTTACTTTATGTTCAACGGTATCAAGCGTTACATTTATTTTGTAATCAGCAGCATTTTGCCAGTATTTTAAGCCGGGTGCGCCACTGGCGGTTCGGTATTCATTTCCTTTATCTTGATAAAATGTAGGTGTGAAAACTTTATACTGATCGTACTTACTGGGAGCGTCATCGGTATTTTGAGCATAGCCTTTGCAGGTAGCAATGCTCAATAAAAATAAAATGGCAATTTTACAATACTTCATAGTTTATAGCAGAAGGTTTATCTTCAGGAGCAACAAATGTAAAATATTTAAGCATAATACAAATGATTGTCAGGCTTTAGCGACTGTAAAATAAAGAATACGATCAGCAATAAATTCAAACCCGGTAATTAACTAAGCTTGTAAGCATTTTTTTATATTTTTGCGGATGTTCCGGCATACTAACCGGCTACATCCCCCAATAAATGGATATATCAGTTGTTGTACCTTTATATGACGAAGTAGAATCGTTACCCGAGCTTACCTCTTGGATAAGCCGCGTGATGGACGAAAATGGTTATAGTTACGAAATTATTTTAGTTGACGATGGCAGCAAAGACGGCTCGTGGGATATGATCAAGAAACTCCGTGAGAATAATACTGCTATCAAAGGCATCAAATTCAGAAGGAATTATGGAAAATCGGCTGCTTTAAATACCGGCTTTGAGGCCGTACAAGGCAATGTGGTAATTACCATGGATGCCGATTTACAGGATAGCCCCGATGAAATACCGGGACTATACCGCCGTATTACCGAAGATAAATATGATTTAGTATCTGGTTGGAAAGCCAAACGCTACGACCCGATAACCAAAACCATACCCACCAAGTTATTCAATGCGGCAACACGCAAAATGTCGGGCATTGATAACCTGCATGATTTTAATTGCGGACTTAAAGCATATCGTAAAACCGTTGTAAAAAACATTGAGGTTTATGGCGAGATGCACCGTTATATTCCGGTTATAGCCAAATGGGCCGGTTTCACCAAAATTGGCGAGCAGGTGGTTGAACACCGTGCACGCAAATACGGCAAAACCAAATTTGGCATGAGTCGCTTTGTGAATGGCTTTTTGGATTTGTTGTCTATATTTTTTGTAGGCAAATTCGGTAAACGCCCAATGCACTTTTTTGGGGCGATGGGTACCGTAAGTTTCTTTGCCGGTTTGGTAATGGCTATATGGTTGATCTCAGATAAACTATATGACATTAGTCACCACATAAAATACAGCCGGGATGTAACAGCTCAGCCATTATTTTACATTGCGCTTGTTGCCATAATTATCGGTTCACAGCTATTTTTAACAGGTTTTGTTGCCGAATTAGTGGCACGTAGCGCCGGTGAAAGAAACAGATACCAGGTTGAAGAAACGATTTGATGTGCGGATGAGAAGATGTGCAGATATGCAGATGAAAAAAGCTGCAATGTTCAAAAATAGCCATCATTACTAAATAATCCTTTTTAAAAAATCAGCACATTTGCACCTTAAATATCTGCATGTTTTTTTCCATTATCATCCCCTTATATAATCGCCCGCAGGAAATTAAAGAACTGTTGGAAACCCTTACCCTGCAAACTTACAAGCAATTTGAGGTTTTGATTATTGAGGATGGTTCAACTAAAGATGCAGCAGATATAGTTAAAAGCTTTGACAACAAGATTGATATAAAATATTTTGTTAAGCCAAATGAAGGTCAGGGCTTTAGTCGTAACTACGGCTTTGAGCGCGCTAAAGGCGATTATTTTATCATTTTTGATTCCGATTGCCTGATTCCCGAAGACTATTTAGAGGTAGTTAATAACAGTCTTTCCAAAGATTGGTTAGACGCTTATGGCGGCCCTGATGATGCACATCCATCATTCACCCCTATTCAAAAAGCCATCAGTTACTCCATGACTTCGCCTTTTACAACAGGTGGTATCCGCGGTAATAAAAAAGGTATCGGACAGTTTCACCCGCGCAGTTTTAACATGGGGATCTCGCGCCAGGTTTGGGAAAAAGCAGGTGGCTTTATCATCACCCGCTCCGGCGAAGATATTGAGTATAGCATACGCATACACTCCATGGGCTTTAAGATCGGTTTGATACCTGATGCTAAAGTTTATCATAAGCGCCGCACCAATTTCTTACAATTTTATAAACAATTACATTTCTTTGGCAGAGCTCGCATCAATGTGTATAAATTCTTTCCGAAAGAGTTAAAAGCGGTGCATTTTTTTCCAAGTCTGTTTACGTTATTTGTTATATTTACCATTATCGCAAATATTTTTAGCTGGCCAATAGCCAAGCTTTGTGATATCATATTAATACTATTTTTATTGTTGATATTTTTTCACTCATGGTGGAAAAACAAATCAGCTAAAATTGCATTTTTGAGCGTAGTTGCAGCCTTTATTCAACTTACTGCTTATGGCTTAGGTTTTATGCAGGATTTTTGGAAGCGAGTAATACTAAAAAAGTCATAATATATGTACCATGCATTCTCCATTGCCGAAACCGTTAGAACGGCGTGGAAAGTTTTAAAGAAAAATTTCATCCCGCTGGTAGTGTATTCGGCTATTTCGTTATTTATCAACGAGATAGTTGATTTTTTTAACGCCTTTATTTTTGTGGGCGATGACAGGCTAAGCAAATTCATTATCATTTTTATTCAGATGATCATCCAGTCTTATTTAGCGTTAAGCTTTTATAAGCTGATTCTTACCCTAATGGATAAAGAATACTATGATTTTGAATTTAAAGACATAGTGCCATCATTCAAGATGACCTTCAACTTCATTATTATTGCTTTTGGCTACGCGGTATTAATCGCTTTACTACTGTTTATCAATGTTTTAATAGAACACAGGATTGAAGAATACGATACCATATTGGGTATATTTCGAGTACTGGAGTTGATCTTCATATTATACCTATTGCTGCGGTCTATCTTCTGCGTTTGCTTTATTGTTGATGATGACTCGAGCCCGATAGAATCATTAAAACAAAGTTTCGAAGCAACAAAAGATAATTTCTTTAAAACATTGATCATGTTTTTGATTGTATTAGGCTTCATGGTCGCTGTATTGATACCTATCTTCCTTATAGTGCAATTACTGGGGCTTGATGAAGATAACGGCGCATACGTTATAAAACTAATGTATTACGTATGGTTCATATTAACCTTCCCTGCCGTACAGGTTTTAATTATGGTTACCTACCGCAAGCTGGTTTACAGCCATCTTGATGTAGATGATGATATTGCCGAAACTAACTAAAATATGGGTTTAAAGGCTGCATTAAGTAAGGTATTTGCCCTGCTGGTTAACAGGCAATTAAATAATATCCGCCAAAATGCGGTTCAGCTACAGGAGGAAACTTTTAAAAAGCTCATCAGCCAGGCAAAAAATACAGATTTTGGCAAGGCTCATGGTTTTGATCAAATCAGTACCTATCAAGACTTTAAAAATCAAGTCCCGGTACGTGATTATGAAGACCTCCGCGCCTACATTGAACGTGTAACCAATGGCGAAGAGAACGTGTTATGGCCCGGCAAACCACTTTATCTTACCAAAACATCCGGTACCACATCCGGCGTAAAATACATTCCTATTTCTAAAGAAAGCATGCCCGGGCATATTATTTCGGCACGCAATGCTTTGCTAAGTTATGTACATGAAACAGGCAATGCTGATTTTTTAAATGGTAAGCTCATCTTTCTACAAGGCAGTCCAATATTAAACAAAAAATCGGGGATTGAAACCGGCAGGTTATCCGGCATAGTCGCCCATCACGTGCCGGGTTATCTGCAAAAAAACAGGATGCCTGGCTACGAGATCAATTGTATTGAAGACTGGGAGCAAAAGGTTGATGCTATTGTCGACGAAACCTTTAATGAAGATATGCGACTGATATCGGGTATACCACCTTGGTGCCAGATGTATTTCGACAGGCTTTCGGCAAAAAGTGGCGGCAAGAAAATCAAAAATATATTCCCCAATTTTAAGCTGTTTGTTTATGGCGGCGTAAATTATGAGCCATACCGTGCACGGATTGAAGAAAGTATAGGTTTTGCTATCGATACTATCGAAACTTATCCCGCATCCGAAGGGTTTATCGCTTTCCAGGATTCACAGAAGGAAAAAGGATTATTGCTTCAGGTTGATTCGGGTATATTTTATGAGTTTGTCCCGGTGGATGAATTCTTCAATGAAAAGCCTTCACGCATCAGCCTAAAACACATCGAACTCAATAAAAATTACGCACTGATATTAAATACAAACGCCGGTTTATGGGGATATAGTTTGGGGGATACAGTTAAATTCGTATCTAAAAACCCGTACAAAATATTAGTGACTGGCCGTATCAAGCATTTTATTTCTGCCTTCGGCGAACACGTGATAGGTGAAGAAGTTGAACATGCTTTAATGAGTGTTGCTAAAGATGAAGACATTGAGATTGTGGAGTTTACAGTCGCACCACAGGTAAATCCAACTGCAGGGGAACTACCTTACCATGAATGGTTTATAGAATTTGGAACTGAACCGAAAGATCTTCAAACTTTCAAACAGAAAGTTGACCATGCTTTACAAAAGAAAAATATTTACTATTTTGACCTGATTGAGGGGAATATTTTGCAGCCGCTGGTGATAAGAAGTTTAAAAAAGGATACTTTTATAAATTATATGCGTGCCCAGGGGAAACTGGGCGGCCAAAATAAGGTTCCTCGCCTGGCTAATGACAGGAAGATTGCGGACGGATTAAAGGAGTATATTAAAATTGACTGATAAAAAAAACATAGCTATCCTGGGTTCAACCGGTAGCATTGGTACACAGGCGCTGCAGGTTATTGGTGGCAACCCAAACCTTTTCAAGGCATACGTGCTCACAGCTCAAAGTAATGCCGATTTGCTAATTACACAGGCTTTGCAATTTGACCCTGCCTATGCTGTTATTTGTGATAAAAGCAAGTATCAGTACGTAAAGGATAGTTTAAAGAATACAACTGTAAAAGTACTGGCAGGTATTGATGCTGTAACCGAAATTGTAACGCATCCGGATATTCATATTGTTTTAACTGCTATGGTTGGCTTTGCTGGTTTAGAACCCACAATAGCTGCAATTAAAGCTGGTAAAGATATCGCGTTAGCAAATAAAGAAACGCTGGTTGTGGCAGGTGAGTTGATAACGGAACTCGCTCAAAAAAATAACGTAAAAATATTGCCAGTTGATTCTGAACATTCGGCAATTTTTCAGTGCCTTGCAGGTGAAGAAAACAATACGATCGAGAAAATCATTTTGACTGCTTCAGGCGGACCATTTAGGGGTAAGAATCTCGACTTCCTGGCTCATGTAATGCGCGAGGATGCGTTGAAACATCCAAACTGGGTAATGGGAGCCAAAATCACCATTGACTCCGCCTCACTGATGAATAAAGGCTTGGAAGTTATTGAAGCTAAGTGGTTATTCGGGTTAGAAACTGAGCAAATTGATGTGATCGTGCATCCGCAATCAATCATCCATTCTATGGTGCAGTTTGAAGATGGATCAATCAAAGCGCAGATGGGCTTGCCTGACATGAAATTGCCTATTCAATATGCGTTTAGCTATCCAAACCGTTTAAAAAACACATTTAAACGATTCAATTTTACAGACTACCCCAACCTGACCTTTGAAAAAGCCGATACAAAAACTTTTCGTAACCTCGCGATAGCTTTTGAAGCTTTAAAACAAGGCGGCAACATGCCTTGTATCATAAACGCGGCTAATGAAATTGCTGTGAAAGGTTTTTTAAATAACCATGTTGGCTTTTTAGCTATGAGTGATATTATTGAAACCTGTATGCAAAAAATAAGCTTTACAGCGCAGCCCGCTTTGGATGATTATTTGAATACTGATAAAGAAACCCGCATATTTGCGCAAAATTTAATAGAACAAATGCCGTTAAAGGCAGTACATATTTAATATATATAATGAGTATAGTAATAATGGTTGGCCAGTTGATACTGGGACTTTCGATCCTGGTAATTCTGCATGAACTTGGCCACTTTTTAGCCGCACGTGCTTTTGGGATTAAGGTTGAAAAGTTTTACCTGTTTTTTGATGCATGGAATTTCAGCTTATTCAAGTTTAATTATAAGGGTGTTGAATATGGTATTGGTTGGTTACCGCTGGGTGGCTATGTAAAAATCGCCGGTATGATTGACGAATCAATGGATACCGATCAGCTTGCAGGCCCACCACAGCCCTGGGAGTTTCGCTCAAAACCAGCTTGGCAGCGTTTAATTGTGATGTTGGCGGGTATTATTGTGAATATCATACTAGGCATATTTATTTTTTGGATGCTTACCGTTAAATATGGCGAAACCTATACCCCTATTGCCAACGCGCAATATGGTATTGTACCGGGTGAAGCAGGCATTAAAATGGGATTAAAAGCCGGCGACCAGATCTATGCGGTTAATGGCGTTCCTATCAAACGTTTTGAAGATATCACCAGCTCAAATGTACTATTAAATCAATCGGTGCTTGATGTAAAACGGGGTGATGAACTTTTGACATTTACTATTCCAAAAGGTATATTGAATGACTTATCTGATGGACCGGATCAATTTGTAAGCCGTGATCCACGAACGCTGTTTATGGTGGACTCGGTTGTTGCAGGCAGTAATGCCCAAAAGGCTGGTTTGAAAAAAGGCGATAGCATATTAGCAGTCAACAATAGTCCAGTGCACTTTTTTGATCAGTTGCAGTCACAGCTACAGTCAAACAAAAGCAAATCGGTAACCTTATCAGTAAAGCGTAATGGCACTATGTTGCAACTTACATCAAATGTAACTGCCGAAGGTACTTTAGGATTTATCGCTAAAAGAGATCCATTGAAACAAGACACCTTGAGATATGGCTTTTTAGCCTCATTGCCTATTGGTGCATCAAAAGCATTAGGTACTTTTACCGATAATGCTAAAGGCTTAGGCAAAGTATTTACAGGCGATGTTAAGTTTAATAAAGCCGTTAGTGGCCCTGTAAAGATTGCGACCATGTTCGGCAGCCAGATAGACTGGGTTCGTTTCTGGAGCCTGGTTGGGCTATTATCAATGGTGTTGGCATTTACCAACCTATTACCTATACCTGCACTGGATGGCGGTCACTCGTTATTCCTGCTGATAGAAATGATAAAGGGCAAACCATTAAGCGATAAGTTTTTGGAACGCGCGCAAATTGTTGGATTTGTGTTACTGATTACTTTAATGGTATTTGTGTTTGGTAATGATATATTCAGGCAGATAGTAAAGCATTAATTGCTTTCTACATTTGTTAATAACAAAAAAGCGCTTAATGTTAAACCGTTAAGCGCTTTTTATTTGATAAGATTATAGTTTATTCTATCGTTTCATTAGCATTTTCAGAAATGAATAACGGCGCAGTTTTTTTAATACATGCTGCTATAATTAAATCAATTACACCATAAATCAAAAGCCCTAAACCTAAGCCTTTAATTTCATTGAACAGTGTTGGTTGCAATGTTGCCAGAAACTCTCCATTAGTAAACCTTTTTGTGGCTTCATCTATTTGTGTTTGATCCACACCCATCTTTTCATATTGCTTAGACGTTAAGTCAGCCACCGCATCGTTAATGGCTTGTGGTAATGCCGGGTTTAACTTTATCATTATAAAATTAACTAACAAACCAATAACTACCGTGCAAATGCTCATGATAAAAAGGCTTATAAATGCCTCACCGAAAGTCCAATATCCACCTATTTTTTTTCTAACATCAATTGCTAAGATTACCAATAATGCTATAAATATTATCAAGGTTAATATAGGCACAATAAAATTGGTATACTGTATTACCGGGTTGATAATATAAAATACGATTGTTAATACTGAAGAAATGCCCGCGATAAGCAAACCATTCCTTAAAGAAAATTTGTAAATTAATGGATTCATATGATTTAGGATAAATTTTATTAAAAGTAATAAAATTTATCCTATTGAATCATGATTTAATATTGGCGGATCCTTTTTAAAAATGGCTGTAAATATAATTGCCAGTACAAATATCAGTATAATATTTTCGGCTAAGTTGCTTTCAATAACTGCCCATGGGTTAATGGTAGCGGGGAAGTTAAAATTCGCCTTTGTAACAACCAAATCTTTGGTTACCTCAGCAGCCGTCATACCGTCCAACTGGTCTTTACGCGTTCTGGACTCTATCATTACAGCACCTATTTTTTGCACCATGTGTGGTTCTACGAGTTTCACAAATAATATATCCCGCCCTATAGTAAGAAATATATAGGTAGTAAACAGCATAATAAATATGGCTGTAGCCGCTTGCCTGAATGACCAATAGCCCCCAATACTTTTCCTGATATTAAAAATAAACAGGATAATAAATATCAGCGGAATAATTATTGTAAAAATGAATGAGCCCGGTAAAACCAATAAAGGATGTGAGTGCACGGTGGTTGTCATGTAATAAAATGAGGCTATGTGCATCATAACTACAATCAACCCCAAAAATACCCCTTTAATTAAGCCTTTCTTTTTTATCTCATTCTCAACACCACCTAGTTTTATAGCCATGCGCTTAGTTAAATGCTATTAATATTTCTAATACGGCCATATCAAATTCAGGATTTGGCGCTTTTTCGGCTATATTTTCATATTCATCTTCAGACAGATCTGAGCTGGAGAAGAAGCACATCATCGGATAAAACAAGTCTTTTAACTCCGAATCTTCGGGTAAACGATCAGCCATTTTAGCAATTTCATCAACTGGGCTATCAATTAATATCTGGTTGGCAATAACCGGTTCATAAATGCGGTATTCATCCTGAAACTCGTCTTCATCAACCAATAAAAATTCTTTCAGGTAGTCTTCTAATCCTGGCTCTATGTCTTCGTCGGCGCATTCATTTAAATACAATAGCAGGTTTAGTAGTTCAGTACCTCTGTCTAATGTATCTTCTTCGATGGCTTCCCACTCCGGTGAATCCAAATAATCCTCTTCCAGTTTCTTAACATCCTGGCTAAAGAAATTGATCATCAGCATATCAAAGAAAACTTCGCGCAACCCTTCTATATCGTTATTGGTATCAAAAACAGCATCCAGCATGTCAACTTTGGTCAGGAAATCCTCGTCGGCAGCGAATACTTCAAAAAAAGTATCGGTAAGTGCTTCGGCTTCAAAATTGGTATATTCAGAAAAAGCGCCTAATGAAGCTTCAATTGCGGTTTTAATTTTCGGGTCGATCATGATCGTTATGATTTAAATAGGTGATTGTTGTTACAAGACAACACTACTTTGCCCTTTAAGTTCTGCCCGATAAACGGCGAATTATAGGATTTCGATTGGTTGTTTTGTTTGGTGTATTGCCACTCCTCATTGGGGTCGAGTAAAGTTAGATTCGCTTTTTTACCTTCGATGATACTTGCTTTTTCCACGTTTAGTATTTCCCTTGGTTTAATAGCCAGCTTTTGCACGATAAGATTAATATCTAAACCAGCTTTCAACAAAATCGGGAAAATAGTTTGCAACGCGATGATACCATATTCGGCAACTTCAAACTCTACATCTTTAAATTCAACTTCCTGCGGCGTGTGTTGTGATACGATGGCATCAATGGTGCCGTCTTTTAAACCTGCTATCAGGGCATCCACATCATTTTGTGTACGCAACGGTGGCTTTACTTTATATTGGCTATCAAAGCCTGCTAAAGCCTCGTCTGTCAGTATTAAATGGTGGGCAGCTACATCACAGGTTACTTTCAATTTTTTCTTTTTCGCTTCGCGGATCAGTTCAACAGAGCGCGTAGTCGAAATAGTACTGAAGTGAATTTTTGAACCAGTATATTCAGCCAGGTAAAGATCGCGGGCGATCATTAACTCTTCTGCTAATGAAGGTATGCCTTTCATGCCTAACAGGGTACTCATTTCGCCTTCGTGCACTTTTGCTTTGCCCGCAATGGCGGTATCTTCAGGATAAGATAAAATCAACGCATTAAAACCTTTAGTATATAATAACGCACGTTCCATTAAACCCGCATCCTGCACCGGGCGGTTACCATCGGTAAAAGCTTTAGCGCCACTCAGGAACATATCATACATCTCGGCCATATCCTTGCCATCGCGTTTGTGCGAGATAGTACCCAACGGATAAACATCTACTAAATTACTTTTAGCGCGATTAACCAGGTATTCAACTTCGGCCTTGGAATGTACGGGCGGTTGGGTATTTGGCATTAGCGCCACACCTGTAAAACCTCCTGCCGCTGCTGCTCGTGTACCAGTTTGCAGATCTTCCTTTGTTTCCAGCCCTAGCTCGCCAATATTACAGTTCAGATCAAAAAATCCGGGGGTAACGTATTTGCCGGTGCCATCAACAACTTCGGCCTTGGCATTAACCTTCGGGGCTATTAGTGTAATGTAGCCATCCTCTACAAGAATATCGGCTATTTTTTGATGAAATGAAGAACTGGGATCAATTACAGTGGCGGATTTGATAAGCAAATTCATTTGCGCTGCTTTATGGGTGGATTAATTTGACATTTTATCACCTGCGAAATTGACTTGTTTGTTAGGTTTATAATACCTGACTAATAGTATTTCGGTCGCTAAAAATATCAGGGCCAAAATTATACAAAGTTTCCATAATTGTAAGCCTATATTTATATCAGTAACCTCATTTTTTAATGAATCCGTTCCAGCCTGTAAAATTGCACCTGATTTTGGCAAAATTTTAGCCAGATCAACATGGGTTAAATAACTCAAATCCGATTCACTGCGATTATCATTAAAAGCGAGTACAGCAATTGTACTATCCTGCTTTTGCAAATTGTAGGTATCCGATTGCTGCACCTGGTCGGATAAATAAAGTAAGGTACTCCCCTCCTGCTGCCTTACATCAGGAATGATATTGATGCTATCTTTTACCAACTTTAATAATTGTTTTTCACCAGTTTGTACCGTCGGAATTTCGATTGCCTCATTTTGGCCGATGGTATAAAAAAGCGGTTGATCATGCCCACTCAACAAAGCGATCCTGAACATTAGCGGTAAAAACAAAGCATGCCGCTGTAGATTGCTGAAGTCATCGCTCAATGCAACCGCCGAAACATAAACTTTTCCTTTGCCATTTGAATTTGCGGTCCAGAATGAATTGTCACCTGGCAACGCCATTAGGTTTTCGCTGTTGGATGACTTGCTTAACTGGTAATATTTTTTAACAACAGGCAGATCAGGATTTCGGGGGAAGCTATCGAATACATTTTTAAATATCGGGTTTTGTAGGTTGATAGAGGATACCTTGGCAGCTTCTGCTTGCAATTTTTCAGGATAAGGCGCATTAATAGCTTGCAACATTACGTGATAACTATTGATATCCGCATCTACGGCAGGAAACACGATTAATGAACCACCTTTAGCTACATACACTTTCAATTGCTGGGCTAAACCGACTGAAATGCTCTTAATATCACTTAAAATAATGAGAGGGTAGGCGCTTAATCCGGCATAATCCACATTACCTGCTGGTACATCCTTAACTGCAAAAAACTTATCGGCCGCAAAAACAGCCTGTAAATAAGTGTTTGATTTACCATCATCAACCAATAAAACCGGCATTTGCTGTTTAACATTAAAGCTGAAGTAAAATTGGTTATCAAATGTAACTGGGTTATCCTGCAAAGTAACTTTGCCATGCTGCCAACCGGCTCGCAAGCCCGAAAATGCGAGCGTGTCATTTTGAGTTGATCTCGGATTAATGGTATAACTGCCCAGAGCTTTTTGCTCGCCATTAATAATAACTTTTAGCGGGATTTTTTTAGCTTTAGCATCAGCATAATTATGTAATCGTACCACCAATTTTTCGCTTTCGCCCGGGCGATGGATGGCATTTAATAACCAAACCGAATCAACCGCTACATTAGGTAATTCATTTGCTTTAAGCTGAATGAAGTTTATTTTGATATCTGCATCTGTTTTAAGTGCTTGCTGGTTGGAGATGTTTTTTTGAAAATCAGATATAATATAAACCCGTTTTAAAGCATTCGCCTGCATGGCAAGCAAGCTTTGTTGCCGGTTGATAATCTGCTGCAAATCCCTGCTTTGCGGACTGATCTTTACCGCATCAACTGCATCATTAAATTCATCGCGACTTAACAGGCGCTGGTATTTACCCTCAAAATCTTGAGTCAATAATTGAAAGCGGTCGTTTATGCCATAAGCGGAGGCTATTTCTTTTGCTTTTTGTTTAGCCTGATCTAACAGTGAACCTTCGCTGTTAAGCGTTTCCATAGAATAGGAATTATCTATGAAGATGCTTACCGCTTGTTGTGTGCCTGCATTTACCGCTTGCCCGTTATTAAGATACGGGCGGGCAAAAGCCAGCACTAAAAAAGTAAGTGCCAGTAAACGGGCTGCCAGTATCAACCGTTCTTTTATGTTTCTGCGGGATGATTGCTGCTCGTTAACCTGTTTGAGGAATTGCACATTGCTGAAATATACCTTTTGATATTTCCGGAAATTAAATAAATGAACCAAGATTGGTATAGCGAGTGAAAATAATGCAAACAGGAAGGCCGGGTACAAGAAATGCATATATGCAAATGTGCAGAATTTTGTCTGAATTGTTTGAAACTTGATGTAAAGGGTTTTGTCATTGCTGAGGAGGAACGATGTGGCAATCTCGTCGAATTACTTTTTCGTAGAGCATGGTTATGAGATTGCCAAGCTTCACTCGCAATTACAAATTTAAAAAGTCTCTTCTTCCCTTTTCATCGCAAAAAACTTATCATTAAAATTCACCAGGAAAAGCTCTTTTGTAGCACGGGTACAAGCCGTATAAAACCAGCGAAGGAAATCCTTATTGACCATTTCATCAGTCAGATAACCCTGATCTACAAAAACCGCATCCCATTGCCCGCCTTGCGCTTTATGGCAGGTGATGGCATAGGCAAATTTTATTTGCAGAGCATTATAATATGGGTTTAGTTTAAGCTCTTCGTGTTTTTGGCGTTTGTTGGTGATATGGTCATAATCCTTCATCACTTCTAAATAAAAGCGCTTTTGCTCGGTTGGCGGTAATGCCGGTGCTTCGGAATACAACGTATCCAGCATAATTTTGCAGTCCAGAACTGGGTCTTCGGCATAATCGGTAAACTCCAGTTGCACATCCGCGAAGCGAAAGCCATACAACTCTTCAAACTTGCGAACTTTACGTATTCGGGCAATATCGCCATTGGCAATAAAGCCCGTGCTGCCTTCTTCCTTATCCTGCAGCCAGAAATAATTGTTTTTCACCACCATTATCTGGTCGCCGCCAGTTAGTTCTTCTTCCCGCCATAAAATGCGGCCACGAATTTGGCGGTTATACAGGTTAGCGTTTTTATTGGATCGGCAAATGATAAGCGTATTTTCATCGCCATACTTTTGGTAAGCATAATTTAAGCCTTCTTCCAGCTTTTCGCTACTCATCCTGAAAACATCCTTATAACCCTTAGTAATGATTTGTGGGTTAATGATGTTTTGTTTACGGATAATGTCACGTATTTTGGTAACATTAAATAAAATACCCGAATCCCTTTGCTGGCGTAACACATCGGTTAACTCATAACCAAACAGCTTCAGCCCGAACTGTGCTTTCATCAACCGTGCATCCAATGCCGGGCTTTCATCCGAGCCTACTGGCGGTAGCTGCGCCGTATCGCCAACTAATAATAGTTTGCAGTTATTATCATTGTAAACATATTTCACCAGATCGTGAAGTAAGGTTTCCCGGTTATTGCCACTGATTTCATCGGATATCATGGATGCCTCATCAACAATAAATAAGGTATTACTGGCCATATTATCGTTGATGGAAAAAGATTCATCCACATTAAGTGCCGACTTTTTGCGATAAATACGTTTGTGGATGGTAAATGCTTTTCGGCCAGAATAACTGGTGATCACTTTAGCTGCACGACCTGTTGGCGCCAATAATACCGATTTCATGTTATAGCTACGTAAAGCCTTTACCAATGCGCCAACGATGGTTGTTTTACCGGTACCGGCATATCCACGCAAAATAAAACACTCTTCGCCGTGGTCGCTGGTTAAAAAAGTGTGTAGCTTATCAAACAGTTCTAACTGCTGGGCAGTTGGTTCGTGAGGGAAAGCTTTACGGATTTGATCTGATGACGACACAATACAAAAATGCAGATAAGTATTTAAATAAGTAATCCAAAAAATATTACTTTTGTTCAACAGGATGAGTAATCACATTTATAACTACCGCGATAGTAATTTAAACCTTTACCAGGTTAACAGCAATTATGTTTTGTTGCTGCACATTTGTACTACAACGTTTTCATACGCCATTGTTTACCAAAATAAACTGATGGCATGGGCTAAAGATTGTGACCTTGAAATTTTGATTGAGCCAGGAGATGAGCATGAACTGTTAACTTACGATTACAAACACAAAGTGGTAGGTTTACATTCAAGCGGCTTTACTTTAATACCATCTGTTTTATTTAATGAAGATAAGGTTGCCGATTTTGCCCGTTATCTCGACATCAAAAAAGACGAGAAAGTTTTCGCGCAATCTTTAGACAACGATAATCATATCGTTTATAAAATTTCGGAACGGATTAGTAATGCTGCTGAAATATTCGACGTGCAAAATGCCGTTTTTGAAAATAAAGGATGGATAAATGCTATCGCTAACACCACGCTTCCGGCACAAAATATTTATATCAATATTGATAGCACACGAGCTGATATACTTTATTTTTCTGATGGTAAGATCCGTTTTTATAATCGTTTTGAATTTAATAATCCCGATGAACTTGCTTATTATGCGGTAATGGTTGCCAGGGAGCTAAAATTAGAACCCAAGAACCTCACCCTGGTTTTAAGCGGGGGTATTAGCATTACAGATAAAGATGCAGCCCGCCTAGCCGATTTTTTTAATGGTGTTGAAGAAAACGAAACATCAATATTAACCTTGCCTGCGGAGGTTAAATCTCATCAAATACTGGCACTTTCTGCTCTATCGTTATGCGTATCATCGGAGGTACTTTAAAAGGCTTGCGCCTTAACCCGCCAACCAATTTACCGGTACGCCCCACAACCGATCTGGCAAAGGAAGCGTTATTTAACATCCTGCTTAATAAAATTGAATTTGAAGGTATCAAAGTGCTCGATCTATTTAGCGGCACCGGCAATATCTCGCTCGAGTTTGCCTCGCGCGGGGCAAGTGAGGTTGTTTCGATAGACCGCAGCATCCAATGCATCAATTACGTGAAGGATACATCGCGCCAGCACAAGCTTACCCAGGTAAAAACGTTTAAGGCTGATGTATTGAAATACCTCGAAATAGAAACCGAGCAATACGATGTTATCTTCGCCGACCCTCCATACGATTTGAGTAAAATCCCTGAAATACCCAAAATCATTTTTGAGAAAAACTTATTGCTACCCGGTGGATTATTGATCGTTGAACATCAATCACTACAAAACCTGAGCAACCATGCAAAATTTGTTGAGCAGCGTAAATACGGGCATTCGTCGTTCTCGTTTTTTGAGAATAAACAAGAAGTTTAGGCAATTCACGGTTCACACAATTAATATATATTTGTATTAATAAGCGCAACATAATCTATGAAAATCGCACTTTTTCCCGGTTCGTTTGATCCTGTTACTAAAGCACACGTTGATATTGTAAAACGATCTATTGGGTTGTTTGACAAGGTGTATATCGGCATAGGCGTAAATAGCTCAAAAGCTGGTTTTTTAAGCGTAGAGACGAGAGAAAAAATGCTGCGCGCGGTTTTTGAGCATGAACCGAAAATAAATGTAATTGCTTATGAAGGCCTAACCGTAAACTTTTGCCAAAGTATAGGCGCAAGTTATATGATCCGCGGGATCCGTACTGTATCAGATTTTGAGTATGAAAAAGCTATCGCGCAAATGAACCACGCGCTTGTACCTGATATTGAAAGCATATTTATTGTAAGCAAGCCAGGCTATTCATCCATCAGCTCAACCATTGTACGCGAAATTATGCGCCACCATGGAGATGTTACCCAATTTATTCCGAAAGAGGCGCTGGCTTATCTTTAATTAAATCTTCAGTTACCAACACATCTAAAATTGAAGGAAAAGTATTTTGGATGATGGCATCGATATGGCCTTTTTTAAACCAACGTACATCGGTAATTCCTTCATCTAACTGAGGGACTAATTTAGCTTTACCATTGTATTTCATATCATACCAGTGGGTCTTTTTAAGTACCACCTCACCCCTGCTAATGTAGGCGTGATATGTTTTACATATCTTTTCGCCTAGTCTGGTTACTTTAATGCCGCACTCTTCTTCCACCTCGCGTACGGCAGCAATTTTGGTTTTTTCGTCCTTTTCAATCTTGCCTTTTGGCAGGTCCCATTTATCATTGCGGTAAATAAATAAATACTCGCCTTTATTATTCTCCACCAAACCACCGGCAGCCTCTATCAGGGTGATATTGGCAATAATATTTTTGATATAAGCCTTTGCATCTTTACAAATTATATAGAAATTATTTTTACGATGGGCCAATATCCAGGTGTATATTATTTTCAGATCAAACATCTGAGCATCAATCTTTTCATAGCTCTCAGCCTTTTTTGGTTCAGATTCTGTCAATAGAATTACTTTCTCGTTAATATAAATTCTGTATTTTTGAGCCATATGTTTAACTATAGTGAGGCCGAACAACAAGTGGCCGAGTTTCTGCTGCAAATTAAAGCAATTAAATTACAACCTAATAATCCATTTACATGGGCATCGGGTTGGAAATCTCCTATTTATTGCGATAACCGCATCACGCTGTCGCACCCTACAGCGCGCACGTACATTCGTCAACAATTAACCAAACTAATACAAGAAAAGTTTGGTGCAGTTGGTTGTATTGCAGGTGTAGCTACTGCGGGTATACCTCAAGGTGTGCTAGTTGCGCAGGAATTAGGTTTACCATTCATCTATGTTCGTTCAAAACCGAAAGAACACGGGCGTGGTAATATGATCGAAGGCGACGTACTTACTGGTAAAAGAGTTGTTGTTATTGAAGATCTGATCTCAACAGGCAAAAGCAGCCTGCAAGCTGTTGACGCTTTACGCGAGGCTGGATACGATGTTGCAGGTTTAGCAGCAATATTTACTTATGAGTTTGATATTGCCACCGATAACTTTAATGAAGCTAAATGCCCGTTTGTTACGCTATCAAATTATACCGCGTTAATTAAATACGCCGAGCAAAATCAATATATTTCATCAGATGATACCGCCTTGCTTACCAAATGGCGCGAGAATCCATCGGTTTGGGGGCAATAAAAAAGATGTCAGTTTTCGGTTTGCAGTTTACACTTAATGGCTGCAAACCGTAAACCATTTACGACAAATTATCTATCATGAAAACATTCAAAAGCACTACGGTTATCAATAAACCAGCAAACGTTATTTATAATTTCTTGTCGGACATGAATAACCATGAGCAGTTGATGCCTAAAGATGATATATCTGAATGGAAATCAACCGTTGATGAAGCAAGTTTTACGATCAGGAATATGATTAAGCTATCACTAAAAATTGATGAGCGTATGCCTGTATCCGAGCTAAAAATAGTTCCTGCCGAAAAACCTCCATTTGACATGGAATTAAAATGGATTTTAACTCCATCTAATAATGGCACCGAAGTTTTATATACAATTACTGCCGACCTAAATATGATGATGAATATGGTTGCATCAGGCCCATTACAAAAATTGGCCGATGATGAAACGGCTAATTTATTCAGTTTATTAAACTAATATTTAATTAGTAAGATTTTCTCCTACCTTGTTTGTTGTTGTGCATAACTATCATGTATGCATTTACGATAATTAAACCTGCTATTAATACCCACATAAACTCTCTTTTTGATTATAATTTAAAACCTAATCTATACTCAATCACTATTAATACTATTCAAACGCTATTCCAAAAACAGTAAGAAGGTTGTTTACAGCTAATCAGCTTATAAATTGGCAGATAAAATTATTATTACGGATAATTGTTGAGGAAGTTGCTCCACATCTCAATTTTTTCCAAGGTAAAATCGGGGAAATTTTAACCAATATATAAATACAGCCGCGCCCTATTTAATTTTAAGTATTTACCGTATTTTTGCACAAAATATAAGGTGCAGCATGATCACGGTATCCAATCTATCTTTACGCTACGGCAAACGAACATTATTTGAAGACGTTAACCTGAAATTTACCCAGGGAAACTGCTACGGTATAATTGGTGCTAACGGCGCAGGAAAATCAACTTTCTTAAAAATTCTTTCGGGCGATATCGACCCAACAAGTGGTTCGGTTAGCTTTACTCCCGGCGAGCGTATGGCGGTATTAAGCCAAAATCACTATGCTTTTGACGAATTCCCGGTTATTGAAACCGTAATGATGGGCTACAAGGAAATGTATGCTGTAATGAAGGAAAAAGACGCTATCTACCTTAAAGAAGATTTTACTGATGCCGATGGCGAGCGTGCCGGCGAACTGGAGAATCTTTTTGCTGAAATGGATGGCTGGAATGCTGAAAACAACGCAGCCACCATGCTGAGTAACTTAGGCATTAAGGAAGAGTTTCATTACAAACTGGTTAAAGAATTAGATAACACCCAAAAAGTACGTGTGTTATTGGCACAAGCCCTTTTTGGCAAACCGGATATTTTATTACTGGATGAGCCTACCAACGATTTGGATATACATACCGTTAGCTGGTTAGAAGATTTCTTAGCTACTTATGAAGCGATCGTATTAGTTGTATCGCACGACAGGCACTTTTTAGATACTGTTTGTACGCACGTTGTAGATATTGACTTTGCTAAAATGACTATTTACACAGGTAATTATTCGTTTTGGTACGAATCAAGCCAGTTAGCTTTAAAACAACGCTCTGATCAAAATAAAAAGACTGAAGATCGTGTAAAAGAATTACAGGAGTTCATCAGGAGATTCAGCGCCAATGCGTCTAAATCAAAACAAGCTACCAGCCGTAAAAAAGCTTTGGATAAGATCAACATTGAAGAGATCCAACCTTCTAACCGTAAATACCCTGGAATCATCTTTAATAATCTTGGTCGCGAAGCAGGTGATCAAATTTTACAAGTTGAAAACTTAAGCAAAACGCTTAATGGTGAAGTATTATTCGCCAACATTAGCTTTACGGTAAACAAAGGTGACAAAATTGCAATGCTGTCTCAAAACAGTTTAGCAACCAGTGCGCTATATGACATTTTAACAGGCCGAGATACCGATTTTAAAGGTACTTTTAAATGGGGAGTAACCATTAACATGGCTGATATACCGATGGATAATACCGATTATTTCGCAGGTAAAACAGACAACCTGATCGATTGGCTGCGTGAATACTCACCAGGCGAAAAGGATGATCAATTTATTCGTGGTTTTTTAGGTAGAATGTTATTCTCTGGAGAAGAAGTTTTAAAGAAAAGCAATGTGCTGTCTGGTGGTGAAAAAATGCGTTGCATGTTTAGCCGCATGATGCTGCAACAAGCCAACATGTTGATTTTTGACGAGCCAACTAACCACTTGGATCTGGAATCAATTACTGCGCTGAATAACGGAATGAAGGATTTTAGAGGTACAATCTTATTTACTTCTCGAGATCACGAATTAATAGAAACTGTTGCAAACCGTATCATTGAACTAACTCCGGCTGGTTACATTGATAAGCTAATGGATTATGATGAATACATTAACAGCGATGTGGTACAAAAACAAAAGGATGAGCTTTATGCTACTGCATAACCATCAAAATTTATAAAACAAAAAAGGCGCTCAATTGAGCGCCTTTTTTGTTTGGACAGGCTTGGGTTTAGTAGATACTAAACTCAACACGACGGTTGATTTGACGGCCCTTGTCAGTTTTATTTGTAGCGATTGGGTGAGCTTTACCATAACCTTCAGCACTTATTTTTGAAGGGTCAACACCTTGTTGTGCAAGGTAAGTTTTCACTGCTTCAGCACGATCTTTTGATAATTTTAAATTAGCTGATACTGAACCTACATTATCAGTATAGCCTGCTAATTTTAAACTAAAACCTTTATTAACTAATAAGGTAGCTAATTTATTTAAGCTTTCATCAGAGTGTTCGCGAATAGTTGCTTTACCAAAATCAAATTCAAGGTTTCTAACAGCTTCATTTACTACTGCTCTATCTTCGTTAGTTACAAAAACTTTAACATCTGGTTTTTTAACCGGAAGCGGGCAACCAGCACCGTCAACTTGTGTACCGGCAGGTGTGTTAGGGCATTTATCAAATACATCTGGCACACCATCACCGTCAGAGTCAACGGTTAATTTAGCCAAGTTGCTGTTAGTAGTATTTAAGTCTGATCTTAACTGAGCGTTAGCAACTCTCTCCTGTTGTAATTGAATTTGCAATCTTTGGTCATTCATCAAGTATTCATCACGCATTGAATTAACCGGGTTGTAAGTAGCCATTTGTGGTTTTGATTTGCTACCTAAAGCAAACTCTAAACCTGCGTGAGCGTAAGAGAATCTGTCGTTATTATTACCAACAGCGGTTCCATCAAAATTGCTTGAGTTAACAAAGTCAATCTGGTAACCTAAATCAACATTTATACCTGTAGCAACATTAATTTTAAAACCTACACCAACCGGTATATAAAAGTCATGTAATTGGCTACCGTTTGATACAGTACCATTTGGGTTGGTAACTGTTGGTGTATAGCCCATATAACCACCACCTGCACTAACATAAGGTTGAATAACACTTTTTCTGTTAGCCCAATCAATATTGGCAATGTTAAAATCGGCCATTACATCAACAGCATAATTTATTTTAGTGCTGAATGAGCTGTAAGTACCAGGGGCTTCCTGATCGGCCTGTGTAATAGCACCGCTAACTTTACCACCAGTGTAATCGGCTTGTAAACCGAAATCAGGTAATAGCTGATCTTTAATAAAGCCACTGTAACCAAATTCCTGGTGTGGTGAACGGTAATCTTGTTGGCTTGGAGCAAAGATAGTGTATGGCGTTAATAAACCGCCTTCAACACCAATTGACCACGTGCGAAGACCACCATGTGAAAATGGCTGAACATAATTTTTATCAGTCATCGTAGAGTCAGGAGTTTGCGCGAAAAGTTTACCCCCTACCATAATTCCTGTCAAGAGTAGTGAGGCTTTTTTAAAATTTGATTTCATGATAATTGTCTTTAAGTGAGTTTTTATCCTTTGTGATTTTTAAGGATGCAACTTCTGCTTAAAAGCAACATTAATGCCACCTAATTATTTATAATAAAAACCTATTTATTATAACACAATAAATAATGTTAATGGGTTGATTGGCAGGCTAAAAATGAAAAAAACATAAGATTAAAATATCTATTATTTTTCATTTCGCTTTGGAGTTCTTTTAAAGTGCTTGGGCCCAAAAGTGTACACTTTTGTATCCAAATTACGAATTTCATTAAAATTTCATACTTAAATTATAAAATCATCAATACGATGATCGGATTCCGGTATTTAACTCTCAGTATATTAAATTATCTAAAATAACATTTCTGATTATTGAGGTTCAAGTTTTCTGAAATAATAATGGAAACTGTACAACCCATTTTCAAAGGTAAATAGAATGCTAAATTTTTCTTTTACAGGCACCCCATCTGCTGTTGCTGGCTCTAAAGCAGGCAGCATAAACAATCTCCTGGCTATTTCGCCGCCTAAAGGATCATAATTAAATGAAGTAGGTTTTAAATCTTCTAATAATCCTTTTGTATTTACAAGCCCCTCAATTCCTAAACTACCATCAGGTAATTGCCCCCTGATTGAACGAAGTGCCGGAGCAATAGCAGTTTTAATTTCATCGTTAAAGGCGGATGCGCCATCTCGATATTGTGCATGTATAATTTTCCTTCGTCCGGTACCATCACAGGAAATTGGTGAAATTATAAATTTTTCGGCATGAATTAATGGTAACAGATCCGGATCAATTAATACAAGCCGGCTTGAATCCTTATAATCGCCTATTGGGCTTGTACCATCATGGAATTGTCCCTTTTTAAAATATTCTGAGGCTAAAGTAACAGCTATTTTCCGTTCGTCTATATACTTCCAGGTTCCGTCCGGCTTTCCATTTACAATTTTCCCTACCCAATAATATTCTCCTATTTGATCCTTGTATTCTCCTTTTCCGTTATCTACGGTTTTTGTTCCGCCAGCGCCCCAGGCATCAATAATCTTTATATCATTATCAACTGCATCAAATGTTAGCTGAGGTTTTCCGCTATCATAATACAGTTCCCAATGTCCTTCATATTTATTATTCTTGAAACGCCCCTTAGCTCTCAGGTTACCGTTGAGGTAATGCAAAATAAACTCGCCATCCTTAAGCCCATAAGTATTATAATTACCTTCAGAAACAACAAGGGTCGAATCAACTTTACTTACATCTTTTATCCTTCCGTTAAAAATCCTGTTTTTGAGATTAATATGAGCATAACGTATAATTTGAGCACAACTATCTTCTATTAAATAATATTGATCATTTAATGAAATGGCAATGCTATCCCTGCCAATAGTTTTCAAATGAATTGCGCGTTCTCCGCGATGATAGGTAGCGTGCTGTTGGGCAAGTGATACTCTTGCCATAAAAGTTAATATAGCTAAGGTTAGAATGGTTTTCATACTGCTTGTATAGGTTTAAGCAGTTAAGGTATTATTAAAACCTTACTTATAAAAGTAAAATATCAGTTACGACACCGAATGTACAAACACTTCGTATTTTATAACAGCGCCAGCAGCTTCTAATGTAGCGGCTACGGAACAATATTTAGTAACTGACAGATCAACCGCTTTTTGAGCTTTATCGGTATCCACATTGCCGTAAATGTGAAATTCGATATTAATATCTTTCCATAAAGATGGCTCTTTATCCGCTTCACGTTCACCGTTAACAACCATTTTGTAATCCTTAACTTCCTGGCGTTGCTTTTTAAGGATGCTGATTACATCAATAGCAGAGCAGCCCGCCAACCCCATTAACAACATTTGCATAGGCCTAACGCCATAATCCTGCCCGCCAGATTGTGGGTTGCTATCCATTTTTACGATGTGACCGTTTTCATCCTTGGCATCAAAACCAAAATCACCGCTAACGCGCGAAAGTTCTATTTTAGGCATTACAGTATAAATTATAAACCACTAAGTTAGCTATTACAATAAACTTATCAACCGGGTTTAACTATTTATGATATTGTGCTGAATAATCACCTGTTTTTAACAGGGGAGGTTACATAACAAAAAAGCCCCTAATTGCTTAGAGGCTGGATTTTTATGCTGATGTAATATTAGTTTCCTAATTCCGACATAAATTTGATGCGCATTAATTGTACTTCCTCGCGGGTATAATCATCATTGCCCAACTCTACTAATGCTTCATCAATCGAATCATTTTCGGCTGAACGGAAGTAATCAAATACTTCTTCCTGCTTATCTTCATCAATCACTTCATCAATGTAATAGTTCAAATTAAGCTTGGTACCAGAGTTGACTATGGTTTCCACTTCTTTCAATATCTCTTCGTAGCTTAATCCTTTTGATGCCGCGATATCTTCCAAATCTAAATGCCTGTCGATATTTTGGATGATGTAAACCTTAAGCGCTGATTTGTTTGCTGCGCTTTTAATCACCATATCAACCGGACGGTCAATATCATTATCCTCAACATATTTTTTGATCAGATCAACAAATGGAGCACCAAATTTCATGGCTTTACCAGCACCAACACCCGAGATGTGTTTCATCTCTTCGATATTGATCGGGTAATGTGTACACATTTCCTCTAATGATGGATCCTGAAAGATAACAAATGGTGGCAAACCTTTTTGTTTAGCCAGCTTTTTACGCAAATCCTTAAGCATTTGCAATAATTGGGCATCCAATGCACCTCCGCCTGCTTTAGGGCCATCTTCCGAGTCATCATCATCAGCAGCCTCAATCGGGCTGTTTAATGTAAAACGGATACTATATGGGTTATCCAAAAATGCGTTACCTGTACGTGTTAAACGCAACAGGCCATACATGTCAATATCTTTAGATAAAAAATTATTCAACAGCGCCTGGCGTAATAAGGAATTCCAAAGGTTTTCGCCCTGCTCCTTACCTGCGCCAAATGCATCAAGCAAATGATGCTCGTAATTATGTATCTGGGCATTATCCTGGCCCATTAAAATGCTAATGATGTGGTGATCGTCAAACTTCTCACCTATTTGCTTAATCAGGCTTAATGCACGGTGTAAATGCTCTTCGCCATCAAAGTATGTTTTTGGAGCACAGCAGTTATCGCACATGTTATTACAACCAGCCTCATTAAAGTTTTCACCAAAATAGTGCAGTAGTTGTTTACGGCGACAAACAGATGCTTCGGCATAATCAATAACCTCTTTCAATATCTGGGTACCGATTTCGCGTTCTGCAACCGGTTTATCCTTCATGAATTTTTGCAGCTTATCTATATCTTTTTGAGAATAAAATGCCACACAAACACCTTCGCCACCATCCCTGCCTGCACGGCCGGTTTCCTGGTAATAACCTTCCATGCTCTTAGGCACATCGTGGTGTATCACATAACGAACATCTGGCTTATCAATGCCCATACCGAAAGCAATGGTTGCAACAATCACATCCACATCTTCCATCAGGAATTTGTCCTGTGTATCGGCCCTCACTTTAGGATCGAGGCCTGCGTGATATGGTAATGCTTTTATTCCGTTCAAATTAAGTACTTCTGCTACTTCCTCAACCTTTTTACGGCTCAGGCAATAAATAATACCTGATTTACCCTGGTTTTGCTTAACAAATTTAACTATCTCCTTGATTACGTTGCGCTTTGCACGCACTTCGTAAAACAAATTCGACCTGTTGAACGATGATTTAAAGATGGTTGCGTTGTTCATTTGCAGGTTTTTCTGGATATCCTGCTGAACTTTTGGGGTTGCGGTAGCTGTTAAAGCGATAATTGGGATATTATCACCAATATTACTGATTACCTGCCTTATCTTGCGGTATTCCGGGCGAAAATCGTGTCCCCATTCTGAAATACAATGCGCCTCATCTACAGCAACGAATGACACGGTGTTAAGACGCAGAAAATCTACATTTTCTTGTTTGGTTAATGATTCTGGTGCAACGTACAATAATTTGGTTACGCCGCTTAAAACATCCTCTTTAACCCGGGCAATATCGGCCTTGGTTAATGATGAGTTTAAAAAATGTGCAATACTGTCTGATCCGCCAAAGGCACGAAGCTGGTCGACCTGGTTTTTCATCAATGCAATAAGTGGCGAAATCACAATCGCTGTTCCTTCGCTCATCAATGCCGGCAATTGATAGCACATAGATTTGCCACCACCGGTAGGCATTATCACAAATGTATCGTTACCCGCAAGTATGTTAGTTATAATCGCTTCCTGCTCCCCCTTAAAATTATCAAATCCAAAAAAGTTTTGGAGATTATCAAAAAGCGACTTCTTAGTCTCTATCATTTATTTACGTACTTCTTGTT
>Ga0302303_10000282_pt1 | contig 47288 bp, 40 predicted proteins | sample III_Palsa_E2_1_FD_194542 | JGI IMG/M metagenome (GOLD analysis project Ga0302303, IMG submission 194542) | Peat permafrost microbial communities from Stordalen Mire near Abisko, Sweden - III_Palsa_E2_1 | ecosystem: Environmental > Terrestrial > Soil > Palsa > Peat permafrost | place: Sweden...
TTCAGGATTATTTTGAATATGAGATGCTTTTTCCTCTATTTCAAATCCAACTTTTTTAGTTATTTCTGCACCCCACTCATCATTCAAATAATCTAAAAGTTCTTCATATTCTACTAAGGCCCTATCTGTCCAAATCAGATATTTTACCATAGCTATTTTAAATTATTAAGTTTTTTATGGATTCTATCCATAACATATTCATGCGTATGTGTTCTACCTGCCTCTGAATCGGCAAGGCCCGCTTTTATACTTTCAATTTCACCTTCTGAAAGATCGCCCCAATCTTCCTCCTCATCCTCTACATGAAACTTCAATCCCATCTTGCTAAGTACTGCTTCTAAAGCCGGCAAGTCTTTTTCTTTATCTATTTCTACCGTTACCGTTGTCATATATCAAATTTAATAAATTTTAACTGCATTAAAAAAATAGCTTATTAATCCACATTTTATACGGTTTGTTTATAAAATATGAGCCTCTCCATATCCGCATATCTGCACATTAGCTTATCTTTACCCATCCATATTTTTTATAGCTAATAATGAGCGAAGATTTACACCCTGACGATATACCTGCAAATAGCGAAGAAAAATTACATAACATTACTTCCCTCGACGGATTGTACGAAAACTGGTTCCTGGATTATGCATCTTATGTAATCCTTGATCGTGCCGTACCGCATATAAACGATGGTTTAAAACCTGTACAGCGCCGTATCCTGCATTCTTTAAAGGAAATGGACGACGGGCGTTTTAACAAAGCCGCCAACGTGATTGGTAACACCATGAAATATCACCCGCATGGCGATGCTTCTATTGGTGATGCCATGGTGCAGATTGGTCAGAAGAATTTGATGATCGAATGCCAGGGTAACTGGGGCGACCCGGTAACCGGCGACTCGGCGGCGGCACCACGTTATATTGAAGCGCGTTTATCGAAATTCGCGCTTGAGGTTGCTTTTAACCCGGAAACTACCAACTGGCAGGCCAGCTATGACGGTCGTAACCGCGAGCCCATTACTTTGCCTATCAAGTTCCCGCTTTTATTGGCGCAGGGTGCTGAGGGTATTGCCGTAGGTTTGGCTACCAAAATATTACCGCATAATTTTATTGAGTTGTTGGATGCTTCTATTGAAGTATTAAAAGGTAATAAACCTAACTTATTGCCCGATTTCCCTACCGGTGGTATGGCTGATGCTTCGCTTTATAACGATGGGCAGCGTGGCGGCAAGGTTCGTGTGCGAGCGAAGATCGTTGAACGTGATAAAAAAACCCTTGCAATTACCGAGATCCCTTTTAGCACCACAACCGGTGGTTTGATCGACAGCATCATATCAGCCAATGATAAGGGCAAGATCAAGATTAAAAAGATTGAGGATAATACCGCCAGGGATGTAGAGATCATGATCCATTTGGCACCAGGGATATCGCCAGATGTTACCATCGATGCGCTTTATGCATTTACAGATTGCGAGGTTTCTATCTCGCCAAATACCTGTGTAATTCAATCAGACAGGCCACGCTTTATGAGTGTGAACGATATGCTGAGCGAAAGCACCCACTTTACCCGCGAACTGCTTAAGCAGGAATTGCAGATAAAGCTGAAGGACCTGATGGAGAAAATATTCTTCAGCTCATTGCTGAAGATATTTATTTCTGAAGGGATGTATAAACACGCGGATTACGAAAGCTCGGCTAATTTTGAGCAGGTACTGGAAGTTTTGAATCGCTTGTTCGAGCCATTCTTTCCACAGTTTTACCGCGAGATTTTGCCGGATGATTATAAAAAACTGATCGATAAACCAATGAGCAGCATCACCCGTTTCGACTTAAAGAAAACGGATGAACAGATCAAAAACCTGGAGAATGAGATCAAAACGGTTAAGCATCATTTAAAGCATCTTACCGAATACACCATCGATTGGTTTACCCGCCTCAAAGATAAATACGGCAAAGGCCGCGAACGTAAAACTGAGCTGCGCACCTTTGATAAGGTTGAAGCCGCTCAAGTAGCATTAGCAAACGTTAAACTATATGTAAATAAAGAAGACGGCTTTATCGGCATCGGTTTAAAGAAAGACGAGTTTGTATGCGATTGTTCGGATATTGATGAAATCATCGTTTTTAGGGAAGATGGTAAATGTTTAATCACCAAAGTGCAGGAGAAAGTTTTTGTTGGTAAAGGCATCATCCACATCGCAGTTTTTAAAAAGAATGATGAACGTACCGTGTACAATATGATCTATAAAGATGGCGTAAGCGGTGTAAGTTATATCAAACGTTTCGCCGTTACCGGTGTAACCCGCGATAAAGAATACGACCTTACCAAAGGCTCTAAAGGGTCAAAAGTATTATACTTCAGCGCCAATCCTAACGGCGAAGCCGAGATCATCAACATACAGCTTAAGCCACACTCCAAGCTTAAAAAGCTTCAGTTTGACGAGGACTTCGCAGCTATAGCTATCAAGGGCCGTGCTTCGATGGGTAATATTGTTACCAAATATCCGGTTAAAAAAATCCAGCTAAAAAGTAAAGGGATATCTACACTTGCCGGTCGCAAGATTTGGTATGATGAGATCTTGAAACGCCTTAACGTTGATGCCCGTGGTAAATACCTTGGCGAATTTGATGGTGATGATCGTGTGCTATCGGTACTAAGCACGGGTATTTATGAACTAACCAGCTTCGATCTGAATAACCACTTTTTTGATACCATGATCCTGATCGAAAAATTCGACCCGGAAAAAATATTTACAGTGGTGCATTTCGAAGGAAAATCAAAAAACTACCTGGTTAAACGTTTCGCGTTTGAGAATACGCCGCCGGGTAAGGAAACCAGCGTAATCAGCGATGAAAATGGTTCAAAGCTGGTGTTTATTTCGGGTGCTTCGCAACCGGTCGCTAAACTCGATCAACTTAAAGGCAAAACACAGCTACCGGAAACAATAGAGGTAAACCTTGCCGAGCTGATTGATGTAAAAGGCATGAAAGCCATGGGCAACCGGGTAAGTCAGCATACGATACAGGCGATTGAATTGGTTGAGGTAGAAGAACCGGAAGCAGTGGATGCTGAACCGGAAGAAATCATCGAAACAGAAGAGGCATTGGCTGAGGAAACAGAGGATGCGGCGGAAGTTCCTCAATCCAATCCAGAAAAACAAATTGAAGCTCCGGCTAAAAAAATTGATTTTGAGATAACCAATCCGGACGATATTGATATAGACGATAAAGGCCAGATCGGTTTGTTTTAAACGATAAAAAATGACAGGGCTAAAGCTGCTTGATGCATTGCTTACACTGGTTCACTTTGTGGTAATCGGCTTTAACCTGTTTGGCTGGATCTGGAAACGCACCCGCAAGCTGCATTTTATAGTAGTTTGCGCAACCGCGGCCTGCTGGTTTATTTTAGGCATTTGGTTTGGCATTGGCTATTGCCCCATTACTGATTGGGACTGGCAGATAAAAGAGAAATTAGGCGAACATAATCTGCCAAATTCGTTTATTAAATATTATGCCGATCTAATTATAGGGCATTCGGTAAATGCGTTGCTGATTGATATATTAACTGCTACAGGATTTTTTGTGGCGGCATTGCTTTCGGTATATTTTAATTTTATTCAGAAAAAATTTTTTAAACCCCAGAAACAAATATGAAAAGGCTATTGATCATTTGCATTGCTTTACTATTTTTTGCCTGCATGTGCAATGCGCAAAAGGCCACGCATACTTTTGCTTTGGGCGACTCTACTTTTTTGCTGGATGGTAAACCGCTGCAACTGATTTCCGGCGAAATGCATTGCACCCGTATCCCACGCGAATACTGGCGTGCCCGTATGAAAATGGCTAAGGCAATGGGATTAAATACCATTGGTACTTATGTTTTTTGGAACGCGCAAGAACCTGAACCCGGCAAATATGATTTTAGTGGCAATAATGATATTGCGGAGTTTATAAAAATAGCCAAAGAAGAAGGTCTTTGGGTGGTGCTTCGCCCAAGTCCGTACGTTTGTGCCGAATGGGAGTTTGGCGGTTACCCTTGGTGGTTGCTGAAAGACAAGGACATGAAAGTCCGCAGCCAGGATCCTAAATTTTTAAAAGCCTACCGCGAATATATTTTACAGCTGGGTAAGCAGCTATCGCCTTTACTGGTAACCCATGGCGGTAATATTTTAATGGTGCAGATAGAGAATGAGTACGGCTCTTATGGCGATGATAAAGTTTATCTGGATATCAACCGGAAAATATTCAGGGAAGCAGGACTTGATGGCGTACTATTTACTTGTGACGGCCCAAGTCAGATGCCACGCGGCTATCTGCCAGGGTATTTGCCTTGTGTTAATGGCTTAGATAATCCGAAAGAAGTAAAAGCGCTCATTAATAAATATCACGATGGCAAGGGCCCGTATTATATCTCAGAATGGTACCCGGGCTGGTTTGATAGCTGGGGAAGCCCGCACAGCACCAGCGTTATGGATGATGATGCCAAGAAACTAGATGAAGTGTTATCGGCAGGCTTATCTATTAATATGTACATGTTTCATGGGGGTACCACACGTGGCTTTATGAACGGCGCCAACATGAACAAGAGGGATCCATACTCGCCGCAAACATCCAGTTATGATTATGATGCGCCTTTGGACGAATCGGGCAACCCGACTGCTAAATTCTATAAATTCCGTGCTATCATTCAAAAGCATTTACCTGCGGGCGAACAGTTACCGCCGGTTCCTGCAAAACAAACGACCATCGCTATAAAGGATATTCAACTTACTCAAAGCGCTTCGTTATTTGCCAATTTGGGCTCACCGGTTATTGATCAGCACCCTTTAAGTTTTGAAGATTTGAACCAAGGCTATGGCTTTGTGCTGTATACTACAACTTTCAAAAACGCGATGCAGGGATTATTGAAGATTAAAGAACTGCGCGACTATGCAACCGTATATTTAAACGGCAAACGCGTTGGGGTTTTGGACAGAAGGCTTAAACAGGATTCGCTGCTGATTAATGCCGATAAACCCAACTCCGTACTGGGTATTTTGGTTGAAAATAATGGCCGTATCAACTACGGCCCATACCTAACCGATAACCGCCAGGGCATTACCGAAAAGGTAACGCTAGACAATAACGAGTTAACCGGCTGGATCATGTTTAAATTTCCGTTTAATACGGTAAATGGATTTAAGTTTGATAGCAGCATCCTGCCCGCTGCAAACGGACCTGCTTTATATAAAGGTACATTTAGCCTTGCCGCAACAGGCGATACTTATTTAGATATGCGCGGTTTTGGTAAAGGATTTGTATTTTTAAACGGGCATAACTTGGGCAAATACTGGTACATTGGCCCGCAGCAAACTATTTATGTACCTGCGGTTTGGCTACGTAAAGGCAAGAATGAAATTACTGTTTTTGATGAGTTAAATTCGAGGCATAAAACTATTTCGGCTATTGAGCATCCTGTTTTGGATGAGGTGGTAATAGAAGCATTGATGCCTGTCGAATAAGATTTCTCCTCGTACCTCGTTCGAAACGACAGTCGTTTTTTGTTTATGAGAATGCTTAAACCTCGCCCAAATAAATTTCAGTTTGATAATGAAAACTTACCTTACCATTATCATTGTATTTAGCAAACAGTTCTTTTAATAATTTTAGGAATTTTTCACCCTCTTCAGTTCCTTCAGGCGGAACATATGACGAGGAAAATGCACGGCCAATCAATCCTTCTTCATCAAACACCTGCACATTCGGGAAGCTTTTTAAGGTGTAATCACCATCTTTAAAAAACACTTTAAAATTAAGGTCTTTTATTTTTTTGTGGTTAACCTTGTTATAATCAACCGAATCGTTTTGCAGCAGGGCATCATATTCTATGGCAAACTCATCGGTATCGGTTGAGCGGTTATTCCAGATCAGGGCTGCTTTGCCACCCGGTTTTAATATGTGGCTAAACTCAACGCGTGTATTATCATTACTAAACCAATGGAAGGATTGCGCGCAAACAATCAGGTCAACGCTCGCATTTGGCAACTCGGTACATTCAGCACCTGAATTAATAAAATTGAAGTTCCTGTAGACCGATAGTTGTTCAACAGCCGAATCCAGCATTGGCTTATTAGGTTCTATGGCAAACACTTCGTAGTCTTCATCCAGCAATAATTTGGTGAAGATCCCGGTGCCTGCGCCAACATCTGCAATAACTGAGCTATCAGTCAGCTTGCATTCGGCTTTTAAATATTGCAGTACTTCAGGCGGGTAAGTTGGCCTGTACTTAACGTAGTTATCAACCCGGTCGGAAAATCTTTTGGTAGGATCGGCTTCCATTTATATACTGATGAAAAACGCGGCCTCGAAAACATGACCAACGCTTAATTTTTGGATATTTTCTTTTTTGCTGATATCTTTAGGTTCGCCAGCGGTATCGGCGCAGCCAAGCCAAGGCTCAATGCATACAAAAGGCGCGCCCGGTTTTGCCCATAAACCTAAATAATTAAAGTGTGGAAACTCTACCGAAAGCGTTTCGCTGTGGTTTTTGCTTTTGATGGTAATTTGCCTTGATTGCAGGTTTTTAAACACTAAAGCATCGTTATTAAACAAGTCTTTTGTTAGCCAAAGCTTGTTACCATCCAAAGGCACCTCCGCGGTAGCGCCGCTAAAAAAACCTTCGGAAGAAAGTAAATGTGTAGTTAGCTTCTCTTCGGTTTCGAACTCTAAATAGTAATCCTCATATTTTTCATTGCTGTGGAAAGGCACGTTAAATGCCGGGTGCCCGCCAACGGAAAAGTAAATGGATTTTTTATCGAGATTGATTACTTTATAGGTAACACGTAGCGCGTTATCAATCAGCATATACATCACCTCGAAATCAAATTTATAAGGATATGCCGCCCTTGTTTTTTCTGATCCCGGTAATGAAAATACGGCCTGCTGGTCATCACTTTTCAACAACACAAATTCCGACTGCCGTGCAAAGCCATGGCGGCCCATTGGGTGCGGTTGCCCATCAATCCAGAGTTCATTATTGATCAATCCGCCAACTATCGGGAACAGGTTTGGCGCATGCCACGGCCAAACACTGGCATCGGCTTGCCATAACTGCTCAACGCCGGTTGCTTTATTGTAGATGGAGCTTAGCTGCGCTCCCTGATTATCGATAGTTACTTTTAAAAGGTCGTTCTCTAAGGTGGTCATGGTTGGTGATTTTAGCTGAAACGTTAGGGTATAACAAAGCTTTGCCTATCCTGTTTGTGGCCGAATATACAATTATTAAAACCTTATTTTTCCAGCTTCAACTGTACTTTAATAATCGAATCCTTTTGCGCGTCGGTCAGTTTATAATTAAAGTTAAAAAGCGAACTTTCCCAATCGCCGTACTCGGGGTTGGGCAACACAATATATCTGCTACCAAACTCCTGCATTAGTTTTTGGGTTGATGCAATCCTGTTTTCTTCGGATGGTTTATTGTCGTACAAAGCGTCAAAATCGGCCAGGTTATCGCCACAAAGCAAAATAATATCATGCTTTTTCAGCACATCCTGCCTGCGGCTTTCTTTGCTTGATCCGCCGTGGCGCATAATTAAATGCGCGTCATCGGCATAAGGCAACCCGTATAGCTTCAGATTGTTTAAAGTACCTGCCCGCTCATCCTCATCGCGGTTGGTGATGTAAAAAACCTCCACATTCTGCGAAGCTACATATTTAAAAAATGCAGGCCCGCCGGGTACGGTGTCGGCAATGCCTTTAGCCGTCCATTCTTTCCAGCTTTTGCTATCGTAGCCTAAATTGTTAATAGCTCTTTTAGCATCATAAGGGCTGTTATCCAACAGTGTTTCATCCAAATCAGTAACCACCGCATAAGGTCGGAACGATTTTGTTTCCATTGCATGTTTTAAAGTTTCATCAACACGCAATTTCGCGATGTTATAAGCCTGGAAACATAGCGCTTTATATTCCGCAGCTTGTTGCTGGTAAATGGCTGCCCAAACTTTACCATCATTAACAATGCTGGTATTACCGGTTACTTTTTTTGATGACGAACAGGCGGCAATAAGCAAAATGCTTACAAATAAGCTGCTATAAATTTTAATCATACACAAATTTGATAAATTGGATTGACTTACACGAATTGAACAGTAAATGTAAAATTGCAATAAGCATTAACCCGTAATTTGAAAATATCAATATTATCACTAAATTCAAATGTTTAAACATATATTAAAACCATACAATTATGAAAATCACCGTATTAATCCTGCGCTCTTTATTGGCTTTGATATACCTGGTATTCGGCCTTAACTTCTTTTTTCATTTTTCATTTATACCGATGCCCGCTCCGCCTGCAGGCCCTGCCGGGGCATTTGAAGGTGGCCTTTTTGGTGCCGGTTACTTTTTCCCTTTTATGAAAGTTATTGAGATCATATCAGGCTTTTTCCTGCTGATCAATAAATACACCGCGTTATTTGTGCTGATCATATTCCCCATCACATTAAATATATTCCTGTTTCATGCATTTTTAGCACCAGGAGAAGTAGCAATGGGTGCTGTTATGTTATTGATAAACTTATTCTTAGGTTTTGCGTATCGTAAATACTATGTAAGCTTCTTTACCGCATCGCCTACCGTATAAAATTGGTTACACAATATAATTTAATGCCTGGTTAACATTTAGCCGGGCATTTTTAATTTGATTTGTTGCAGAGAATATCATTACTTTACTGTCGTTTATACAATTAATCAATTTTATTTTGTTATGCCGGTTATTCCATATGTTAAAAAAGCTGCCGCATTTGTACTTCTTTTATTAAGCAGCAATATAATTTTCGCTCAACAAGCACGCACCATTGCTAATTTTGATAAAGACTGGCATTTCCATTTAGGCAATGTGCCCGATGCAAAACAAACTGCTTTTAACGATGCCAACTGGCGCGTACTAAACCTGCCGCATGATTGGAGCATTGAAGGAAAGTTCAGCAAAGACAACCCCGCCACACCCGAAGGCGGTGCGTTACCGGGCGGCATAGGCTGGTACCGTAAAACATTTATCGAGCCGGCATCAACCAAAAACAAATTGGTTTATATTGATTTTGACGGGGTATACCAAAAAAGCACCGTATGGATAAACGGTCACGAACTTGGTTTCAGGCCGAATGGTTATATCTCGTTCAGGTATGAGCTTACACCTTATTTGCATTTTGGTGGTAAAAATACGATTGTAGTAAAAGTTGATAATTCAGTACAGCCAAATTCACGCTGGTATTCAGGTTCCGGTATTTATAGGAATGTGTGGTTGGAAACTACCAGCAAAGCGGCGGTTGACCATTGGGGAACTTATGTAACTACGCCACAGGTAAACGCACAATCGGCAACGGTTGAGCTGAAAGTAAAAGTTAAGAACTTTGAAGGCGGATTGCCTGTCACCATAAAAACAACCATTTATGATGCTGCGGGTAAACCTGTAGCCAATTACGGTTATATCGTACCAAACGGCAGCTTGAAGGATACCGTTATTGAATCGGGCCAGCAATTTACCGTTAAAAACCCGGTATTGTGGTCGGTTGATCATCCATATTTGTATCGTGTTAGCACCAAAGTATTTGTAAATAATGTTTTGGCGGATGATTATACCACACCATTGGGCATCCGTTACTTCAATTTTGATGTAGATAAAGGCTTCTCGTTAAATGGCAAGCCGATGAAAATTTTAGGCGTTTGTGATCACCATGATTTAGGAAGTTTAGGTTCGGCTTTAAACACAAGAGCTTTAGAGCGCCAGTTACAAATATTAAAAGCAATGGGTTGCAACGGCATCCGTACATCGCACAACCCGCCTGCACCTGAGTTACTCGACTTGTGTGATAAAATGGGCTTTATTGTAATGGATGAGGCTTTTGATTGCTGGGAAGTAGGCAAAGTAGATTTTGATTATCACCTGTACTTTAAGCAATGGCACAAACGTGATTTGGTAGATCAGGTTTTACGCGATCGTAACCACCCAAGTGTGATTATCTGGAGTATTGGTAACGAGATACCACAACAAGGCGACACCAGCGCTTTACGCATAGCACCCGAACTAGCTGCCATCGTTCATAGCTTAGATACTACACGCCCTTTAACAACGGCTAACGACAGGCCCGATACTTCAAATAAGATCATTAAATCCGGCGCTATTGACCTGGTGGGCTATAACTATCATGAGGCTAGCTACGCTACTTTTCATGACAGGTATCCCGGCAAAAAGTTTATCGCTACAGAAACCACTTCGGGCTTAGAAACCCGTGGTTATTATGATATGCCTTCGGATAGCATCAGGGTTTGGCCATCAAACTTTGGCAAATTTGTGGGCAATGCTGACAATACCGTTTCGGCTTATGACAATGTTCGCCCACCCTGGGGATCAACCCACGAAGCTACCTGGAAAGTGATGAAGAAATATGATTTTCTTTCGGGCTTTTTTATCTGGACCGGCTTTGATTATTTAGGCGAGCCTACACCTTATTCCTGGCCGTCACGCAGCTCCTATTTTGGTATTATTGATTTGGCTGGATTTCCAAAAGATATTTATTACATGTACCAAAGCGAGTGGACTAACAAACCGGTACTGCATATTTTCCCGCATTGGAACTGGCCCCTTGGCAAAACGGTTGATGTTTGGGCTTTCTACAATAATGCCGATGAGGTTGAATTGTACCTGAATGGTAAATCTGTTGGTATCCGCAAAAAAAACGGTGACGATTTACACGTAATGTGGCGTTTAAAATTTGAGCCGGGTACACTAAAAGCGGTATCCCGTAAGGATGGTAAAGTAGTTTTAACCCAGGAGATCCACACCGCGGGCAAACCTGCTAAAATTGAACTAAGTGCTGATAGAAGTACAATTAATGCCGATGGTAAAGATCTGTCATTCATCACTGTGAAGGTTTTGGATAAGGATGGCAATGTGGTACCGGATGCCGATAATTTGGTAAACTTTAAACTAAATGGCAATGCCTTTATCGCTAGTGTTGATAACGGCGACCCGGTAAGCCACGACTCGTTTAAAGTACCTTACCGCAAGACTTTTCATGGTTTAGCATTGGCAATTGTACAGTCAAAAGATAAACCGGGAGATATTAACTTTACAGCAACATCGGCAGGGTTACAAAGCGCTAGTTTAGTGATAAAAGCGAAGTAGTAAATGTTTTGTACCGAAACATTTTTACCTTTATCGCATGCATCATCCTGAAGATAACCCCTGGAAAATTACGGCCGAAAAAGTTGTTTATGACAACCCCTGGATAAATTTAACCGAGTACCAGGTGATTAACCCATCGGGTAATCCGGGCATTTATGGCAAGGTTCATTTTAAGAATATTGCCATTGGGATTATTCCGCTTGATGATGAGCTGAACACTTATTTGGTGGGTCAATTCCGTTTTGCGCTTGATCAATACAGCTGGGAAATTCCCGAAGGTGGTGGCCCCATCGGTATTGATATGCTCGACTCTGCCAAACGCGAATTGCTGGAAGAAACCGGTTTAAAAGCCAATAACTGGTCGGAAATACAACGTATGCACCTCTCCAATTCGGTAAGTGACGAGTTATGTGTGATTTATCTTGCACGTGGCCTGAAACAATTTGAAGCCCAGCCCGAGGATACCGAGCAATTGATTGTAAACAAAGTGCCGTTTAATGAAGTTTATCAAATGGTTTGCGATGGAAAAATTACCGATTCGGTAGCGGTTGCCGCTATACTAAAAGTAAAGCTGATGCTTTTGGAAGGGAAACTCTGATAATTCGTATTTTATATTTCTTCGCCGAAAATTTATAATTTAGCAGCCTCAAACAGTCATGAAAAAGTTCTTCGGCTATATTTTAACACCTGTTATTACAGTAGTTTTCTTTTTGATCCTCTGCATTTTTCATCCATTGCAGTGGCTGGCATATAAATTAGGTGGTTACGCTGCGCACAAAAAAGTGGTTGATCTGCTCAATTTATGCCTGATGCGGAGCTTATACTTAGCAGGCAATACCGTAAAATTCACTAATAACCAGGACTTGCCTATTGGCAGGCCAATCATATTTATATCAAACCACCAGAGTATGTTTGATATACCACCGTTAATTTGGTACCTGCGTAAATACCATGCGAAATTCATCTCCAAAATAGAGCTTACAAAAGGTATTCCATCCATATCCTTCAACCTCAAATATGGCGGTGCCGCCAATATTGACCGTAAAGATCAGCGCCAGTCGATTATGCAAATTGTAAAGCTGGGCCAAAACATGAAGGAAAAGAAATGGTCGGCTGTGATATTTCCTGAAGGTACGAGATCTAAAAATGGCAAGGTTAAACCATTCCGCGCCGCGGGTATCGCTACCATCCTGAAAAAATGCCCGGAAGCATTATTGGTACCTATCGTTATCAAACATTCGTGGGAAATTGTGCGGTATGGCATTTACCCGCTAAATTCCTTTATCCGGATGGATGTGAAGGTATTAACGCCTATCGAACCCGGCAAAACCCCTGCCGAAGAACTGGTACTTATGGCGGAGAACAATATCCGTGCAGCGCTGGGGCAGGCACCTGCACAGCTGTTTGATGGGAAGGCGTAAAATTGTATTGCGTGGGGTTTACTTCACGCTCTTTTTCAGCACAATAAAATACCCGGCAACAAATACCACCGCGGCAACAATCAGGCTTACATAAATTTCACGGGTAAAAATATCAACGCTTATACCTGCTGTGATATTTGCGTGGTTACGATGATTGGGCAAAACACTTAAAGCCAGCATTGGGTGCGAATACGGGAACAGGTAATCATACTTCCAATCATTTGCAACCAATATTACGCCGGTTATAGTAGCCACAAAACCAATACCCATTGGCTTTAAAAAATCCCTGAATAAAAGACTCAGCAAAAATTGTATAGATAATATACCTAACGACGACAGGAACAGCTTGAAATATAACTGGGTTAAAACACCCGACATATTATATTCACTAAATTTTAATGCCGGTATTAATATGCCTAGTAAATTACCAAAACTGATGGTGAAAAGCACAAACAATGCCAGGCAAAAAAACACCAGAAACATGGCATAAAAATATTTAGCGCTATAAACCGCGAATTTAGATATTGGCAACGAAAACAAAGTTTTCCAGGTATCGGCTTTGTGCTCGATGCTGTTTACCGAATAGCCGATAAAAACGATCAGTATCGGCAGTAGTAACGACCCCATTACACCTAAAATACCGCCTGCAAATTGTATCCAAAGCATCATGCCGGGCTCTGCCTTTAAAGTATCGCTGCGACTGTAAAAGCCGGCGAAAATTAACAGGCATAGTAGCAATGGTAATATCACAGCACTCCAAAAACCTGCAGTTTTGCGGGTTTTATAAAACTCCGACCGGAATGATAGTATAAATCCTTTCATCTATTTTATGCTTTTTGGGTGATGTCTAAAAACAGCTTTTCTAAATCCTTATGCTGCTTGGTGATGCTGTAAACGGTATAACCAAGGCTGTTGAGTAAGGCGTTTATTTTGCCCATTTCCTGTTTTGTAGTAAACGGCACCTGGATATGATTGTCGGTAACTTCGGTAACAATGAAGTTATTTTTGATAAGATCATTCGCGGCATCAACGGTATTCTCGCTTTCTATGAGTATCGATGGCTTGCTCATACCCTCCAACTCATTAATACTGCCCTGAAATAATAACTCACCATAATTGATGATACCTACGTGGGTAGCCATACGCTCAATTTCGGCCAGCAGGTGGCTCGATATAAAAACAGTTTTATTATGTTCCTTAACCAATTTTATAAGTAACTCACGCACCTCGATGATGCCATTGGGATCCAAACCATTGGTTGGCTCATCCAATATCAGCAGTTTAGGGTCAGATAATAATGCCAGGGCAATCCCCAAACGTTGTTTCATCCCTAAAGAATATTGCCCTGCTTTTTTATGGGCTGCATCAGTTAAATGCACAATACTTAATACCTCGTTAACCCTTGATTCAGTGATTTGAAGCAGCAATGCGCGATTAAGTAAGTTTTCTTTACCCGATAAATGAAGATAAATAGCTGGCTGCTCAATAAGTGATCCTATTTGAGCCAATATTTCCAAGCGGTTGCTTTGGAGTTCTTTGCCAAAAATATGGATGCTGCCCTGCTGGGTTTGCAATAAATTAAGCAGTAGTTTTATAGTAGTAGTTTTGCCGGCACCATTAGGGCCTAAAAACCCATATATGCTTCCTTCGGGTACCTGAAGCGATAGTGATTTGACAACTGTTTGCTTGCCAAAATCAAAAGTTAAACCCTTAGTATCTATTACCAATTGTTTTCTTTGCTAACAGAGCAAACCATTTTCACAAGGCTTATACCCTTAAAAAACAACGAGGTAGCATGCCTTGTAGTGCCGCAAATTTCGCTGCGTTTTTGTTGAAACTGGTAACTTACCCCCATAATTAATGCAAACAGTACGGGTACCAGTAGCAATATAAATGGATTGGAGTTATTAATTAACTTTTTCATTGTGAGTATTTTGATGAACAAAGGTTTAATTTTTATTTAGCAAACTAAAAACATTTATACCAAGCCCCCCTTATTATAGACGAACACCCTTTTTAACCGACCAACCGTTGATAGGTTAAAAATGCCCGTTTATCGATAAAAGGCATAGCTATATCTAATATATACACCAATACCTCGCTCAAAATATTACATTTGGTTTGAATGAAAAGAAGCTGGCAAATATTCTGGCATGTGTTTTTTTGGCTAGGCCTGATTGCACTTTTCATCTACCTCATACCCAATGCCTCGCATTTTGGATATGAGGGGATGTATGTTACATTTATACTCTATCCTGCTATAAACATAGGTTTGTTTTATCTTAACTACCTGGTTTATATCCCCCAATTTCTCAACAAAAAAAAGTACGCGGCTTACGGTATTGTTACAACCATAACCATTATACTTTTTGGTTTAGGAAAATATGGTGTAGGGCTATTATATAAGCCTTATGTACTGATACAAATGCACCACCAGCTTACTTTTGGCGAGTATTTTCCGGGCACGCTAATTACTGGCTTAACCTTTGTTTTTTTAAGCATTGTGCTCAAATTTACAACTGATTGGTTTTTGAACGAACGCATCCAGCGCGACCTGGAAAACCAACGCCTGAGCGCCGAACTTTCCTTTTTAAAATCGCAGATCAATCCGCATTTCCTGTTTAACTCGTTAAACAGCATTTATTCATTAGCTTATCAGCGATCAGAAACTACACCGGATGCCATCCTCAAATTATCCGAAATTATGCGGTACATGTTGTATGAGTGTAATGATAATGAGGTATCGCTTGAAAAGGAACTGCAATACCTGCAAAATTACATCGACCTGCAACGGATCCGCTTCGGCACAAAGGCATTTATCGATTTTAAGATAAGCGGCAAGGTTGATGGCCAGCAGATAGTACCCTTATTGCTGATAGCGTTTATCGAAAATGCATTTAAACATGGGATAGTTAATGATGAGGCCGCGCCGATACGCATGTTGATTGAGATTGACGGGGATAAACTTTATTTTTATATCCAAAATAAAAAGCACGATAATAACCGCGATAGCCTGGGCGGTATCGGTTTAATAAACGTAAAACGCAGGCTCGATTTGTTATACCCCAACCGATACAAATTACAAATAGTTGATGCCAGCAAGTCATACACCTGCGAGCTATCGCTCGAGCTGTAACAAAGGCTTTTCTTTTACTGAAATATCAGGTGCATTTTTTAACTGTTGCGCATCAATAGTGTAAAAAACACATTAATTAATTTTGATTGTATTTATATTAATTATATTAGTAAATCAAATAAAAAACTTAATTCCATTCATAATAATGCGTTTTGCTTGTTTAATTGTTACGTATACCTCGGCAAAACAAACGTTAAGGCTGATACAAAAACTAGATAACGGCGACTTTGATTTTTATATCCACCTGGATAAAAAAGTTGATATCGAAACCCACCGGGAGATGTTTGATATGCCCAATGTTTTTTTTATCAAAAACCGTTTAGATGTTAAATGGGCGGGCTTTACCGTGGTAGAAGCCAGCTTTAACGGGCTAAAAGAAATCAGGGAATCGGGCAGGGAATATGCCTTTATCAATTTAATGAGCGGGCAGGATTACCCGTTAAAAACTGCCGGTTACATCAGCACTTTTTTAGCGCAGCATGTTGGCCGGCAACTCATAAAACACTGGGATTTTGAAACCGAGTGGGACGAAGCCTTTGAGCGGATCTACAAATATCATTTTACCGACTCGATTTTTAAGGGTAGATATTTAATACAACGCATCATCAATTTTTTGGTACGAAAAAGAAAAGTACCTACCGACATGCGTTTTTACGGTACCAACTCCACCTTTTGGACTTTAAGCCCTGATTGTGCCTATTATGTTATGGAACAGGTTGAAGGCAACCAAAAACTAGTAAATTTTTTACGTTATACCTGGGGCAGCGATGAGTTCATTTACCAAACAGTTATCATGAATTCGCCGTATAAGGATAGTGTGCTAAATAATAATTTCAGGTATGTGGATTGGAGCGCCGGTGGCGGCCATCCTAAATTGCTGGTTACCGAAGATTACGAAAAAATAATAGCGACAGATAATATAATAGGGCGTAAATTCAATATGGCTATTGACGAGAACATATTGGATTTAATAGACAAACATAATAGCATTTAGTTCCTGATGGCGTATTTTATTGAATTAAAAACATTTACCGACCCCCGCGGCTCATTAAACTCGATTGATAAGGTGTTGCCTTTTGACATCAAACGGATATATTACATATACAATGTTAATGAGTCGCTCAATCGTGGCGGTCACAGGCATTTTGAAACCGTTGAAGGTTTAATTTGCATGCATGGTACATTCACGGTGCTGATTGACAACGGCCACGAAAAGAAAGAATATTACCTCAATTCGCCATCGCAAATACTAATTATGGAGGTTGGCGACTGGCATGTAATGTATGATTTAAGTCCGGATGCGGTGCTGATGGGGATAGCATCAACCAATTACGATCCTAAGGATTATGCTTACGAACCTTTAAGCTTTAGCTAAGATGATCCCCTACGAAAACCTAAAACGCTTAAACACCCCATTTGAAGAAAAATTCAGGGAAAAATTTAATACCATACTTAACAACGGCCACTACATCCTCGGCCCGGAGTTGGAAGCCTTTGAAAAAGCTTACGCCGAATGGCACAGCACAAAATATTGCGTTGGTATATCTAATGGATTAGATGCGCTTATCCTCTCCTTAAAAGCCAACAACTTTCCCGAAGGCAGCGAAGTTATCGTACCTTCAAATACTTACATAGCCAGCATTTTGGCTATTTTGGCGTGTCAGCTTATGCCAGTTTTGGTTGAGCCTGATATCGCGACTTACAATATCGATCCGGATAAAATAGAAGAAGCCATTACGCCAAAAACCAAGGCTATAATGGTGGTACACCTGTATGGCAAATGCTGCCAGATGGATAAAATTATCGCCATTAAACAAAAGCACAATCTTATTTTGGTGGAGGATTGCGCGCAATCGCATGGCGCTACTTTTAAAGGCCAGCTTTCGGGCACGTTTGGTGAGTTTGGAGCGTTCAGCTTTTACCCTACCAAAAACTTAGGTGCTTTGGGTGATGCCGGCGCGGTTATTTGTAACGATGAAAAGCATAAAAGCACCTTGATGCAATTGCGCAACTACGGCTCGGAGCGTAAATACTATAACGACATTATTGGTTATAATAACCGGTTAGATGATATGCAGGCAATATTCCTGAGTGTTAAACTGGAGTATTTAAACCAGATGAACGCGCACCGCAACAAGCTGGCGAAAATGTATCACGAAAATTTAAAGTCCGACTTTATACTCCCGGTGCAAAACCCCGACTTTTACGATGTGTACCACATTTTTAACATCAGGCACAAAAAGCGTGATAAATTGCAGCAGTATTTGACCGAAAAAGGAGTTGGAACCGTAATACATTACCCGGTGCCGCCGCACAGGCAAAAAGCATTAACCGGTGTGCCGGACATTGAAAAGCCTTTCCCTATCGCGGATGAGATCCATAGTACAACGCTAAGCATCCCATGCTCGTTTTGCCATACCGAAACAGAGATTGAACAGGTAATTGAAGCCCTAAATAACTTTAATTAATGGAGACTGCCGACATACTGATTATAGGCAGTGGCATCGCATGCACTTCAACCTTAATTGAGGTATTTAAACGCGTTTTAGATAACCCGAAGCCAGAGCATAAATTACGCGTTACCGTTATTGAAAAGCATAATGAGTTTTGGCTGGGCATACCTTATGGTTCGCGCTCATCATTAAACGCGCTTACCATTACCTCTATCAATGATTTTTTTACTGACGAAAACGAGCGTTCGCTTTTTTTTACCTGGTTTAAACAAAATAAGAGTGAACTATTAAATTGGTATCGAAACAACGGCGGCCAATCAGCCCGGCAATGGTTTGAGCGAAACCAAACCGCCCTCGAAACTGAGGATTGGAAAAACTTGTATATGCCACGCTATATCTGCGGCAAATACCAGCAAAATAAGTTTGATTCCGTATTAGAAAAAGTAAAAGAAGCCGATCTTGCAGAACTCCAGCTTATACAAGCCGAAGCAACCAATATCTCGCCAAAAAACAATAGCTATAACGTTACTTATGAAACAGCGGACAAGGTTGTTTCGGTAATTTCAGCTCTTAAAGTGGTGTTGGCAACGGGCTCGGCACCGGTAAAGGATATTGAACTGCCGTCAGATAGCAATGTTGCCTTAATTAATGACCTTTACTGCCCCGGCGCTATAACCAATATTAAAAAAATGGCCGCTGCACTTGCTGATACCAATGCTGAAGCCGACAGAAATGTGCTGATAGTTGGCTCTAACGCCAGCAGTATTGAGCTTTTGTATCTTTTGGCAGGCTTGCCCGATGTTACCAACCTGATAAATAAATTGGTAGTTATCTCAAAAAGTGGCCTGCTTCCTTATCATATCATTAAAGGATCAACAGACAGTTACCCAACCGATCATTTAGATAAAGTAAAAGCCGACGGCGGTTATACCATACAAACGTTAGTTGATGCCGCTAAAAAGGATATTAATGCCGCGGTAAAAGATGGCGTAGCAGTATCGCATATCGATAAAATAATCGGTTATACTATACAGCTTTTGCAGCCATTGAGCGATGATGATAAAAAGGCTTTTATCGGTGTATATGGCATGCAGTTGAGTAATCTTTTCCGCCGTTCGGGGGTTGATTACAAAACTGGCGAAGGGTTATTGCTGGAAACACAAAAGCTAAGCTTATTAAAAGGTGCGTTTTCTGCAATTGATCAGGAAGGTTTTTTACAGTATAGCGAAGCTGGCAAAACAGAAATTTACCCCGATAAATTTAAAGTTGTGATCAATTGTACCGGCGCAAATAACCTGGATGAATCATCAAGCAAATTAATAGCCGGACTTGTGCATAACCATATTGCAAAAGTTAACCTATCGGGTAAAGGCTTTTTAGTGAATGAACATTTCGAAGCCGCGCCAAACCTATATGTTATCGGCCCTTTGCTTGGGGGTAACAAAAATGAACGGATCCATTTTTGGCACCTCGAAAATGCTTCGCGCATTATGTGCCTGGCACCTTATTTAGCCAAATGTTTGGTTTTGTAACAACAGTTTGAAACGCACATCTAATCAAACAAAAAAATACTTAGTTTTATACCCATGATCAGATGCCTTGTTGTTGATGATGAGCCTTTGGCCCTGCATATTGTTGAAGATTACATCTCAAAGGTGCCTTTTCTGCAATTGATTAAGGCTACCACCAACCCTATCGAGGCATTAACGCTGGTACAGGAAGGCAATATTGACCTGGTATTTTTAGATGTACAGATGCCCGAGCTCACCGGCATACAGTTTTTAAAAATCTCCAACGGCAAAGCCAAAGTAATATTAACCACCGCATATCCCGAATACGCGCTGGAAGGTTACGAACTTGATGTGGTTGATTATCTGTTGAAACCTATCGCATTCGATCGTTTTTTTAAGGCGGTGCAAAAAGCACAAGGCATCCTGCAGCCATCAGCCAAGCCAGTTGCAGTTGCAGAAACGGCACCGCAGAGTGATATTTTAAGCGACTTTATTTTTGTAAAGAGCGAACACAAAATACAAAAGGTATACCTGCGCGATATTTTATTTATTGAAGGCTTAAAAGATTATATCTCTATTTTCACCTCCGCCGAACGCATCATCACGCTTCAGAACATGAAGAAAATGGAAGATGCCCTGCCCGAGCGCCATTTTGTTAGGGTGCATAAATCATACATCGTATCGTTAAACAAAATTGATAGTATAGAGCGTAGCCGCATTTGGATTGGCGACAAAATAATTCCCGTTGGCGATACCTATCGCGACCAATTCTTCAAAATCATTGAAGGAAAAAATATTTAGCAGAAGATTATTTTATTTCCCATGTCTTAAAGACACTTAATTTGCTAATTCCTTTTAGGGGTAACAAGATTGATACACTTGTTAAATAAATTAATTTAATTTCCTGAGAAACTGTTTTTTATACTAACTTAGGTTTTGACTAATGCCTTAAAATACCCCCTAAAACCAATTTACATTACTAACCTATTTGCTTAATTACATCTATAAAACATTACTGAATGTTAAAAAGATCTACAAAATGCTTGCTCATCCTTTTAGCTGTTTTGCTGGGCAAAACATCCTCATGGTCGCAATCAACGGTTGATTCATCTTACCAGATCAATCCTGTTTACGCAAATATTGTAAGCGATTTTTATAAAAAGGTTGGCTCCGAATCAAGATTGTATAACGGTATACAATACGATTTTTATGACCCGTCTATATTAGGCAATGCCTATTTTAATGATGTAAATATCTGGACAAAAGGATCGCTTATTTATGATGGATACATTTATAATAATGTGAGCCTGCTATATGATCTTTATACAGATCGTTTAGTTATGCTTTTTTATAACAACTTTCTTAAAATAACGCTGACAACCGAAAGAATACAAAGTTTTCAGCTACTTGACCATAACTTTATATACTTTAAAAACGACCCTTCAAACCCAACTTCGTTAAGCACCGGGTTTTATGCGCTTCTTTATGATGGTAAAACTAAAGTGTTTGGGCGCTATTCAAAAAGCATACAACATGCCAGTAATATATCGGGCACTATAATTTCCACATTTACACCAAGTACTGATTATTATACTTTTAAAGATGGTAAATACTACAAAACAAACGGGCAAGGCTCCTTTTTGGATGTGCTAAAAAACCATAAAAAGGAAATAAAACAGTATTTGAAAGACAATCAGATCACCTTTAAAGTTTCACCTGAGCAGTCGATGGCTACAATCGCGGCTTATTATGATAGCTTACCTAACTGATATGAAAAAACTATACTTTGTAATTCTTTTCCTGTTTGTTGTTAAGCTTGTATCTGCACAGGGGGCGGCAAATAAAACGGTTAGCGTAAATTATAACCAGGCCGGCATTGATGCTGTGGTTATGGACCTGGAGTCGCAAACCGGTTACCACTTTTATTATGACAGAACCCAATTTGACAGCCTTAAGGTAACACTGCAAATAAGTGATACCCCACTAGCTACTGTACTAAATATGGCTTTTAATCATACCCCTTTTCGTTTTCTGATTATGCCCGAAAGCATGCAGGTATTTTTAACAAAAAGCAAAACAATACATACGCAGCTGGCCTCCGGTTACTTTTACACCAAACCACCAGATGCTATGACATTAGCCTCTGCGTCTGCAGCAGCAACCGAAAATACCAATCCTGATAAGGATGAACAAAGCGTTGAAGCAACTACCGAAAACAAGATCTATCAAATTGGTATAAAAACAAACAACATTGAACCCGGTAATTCTACCTTATCGGGCTATGTAAAGGATATCAAATCAGACGAGCCCATTGTAGGCGCTACCATCTTCATCACCAATTCAAAAACCGGGGTAGTATCTGATCAGTTTGGCTATTTTACCATTAAGCTGCCCAGAGGCAGGCAAACGCTTACTGTACATGGTATAGGCATGCGCGATACGCACAGGCAAGTAATTTTATATTCTGATGGTAAACTGAATATCGAAATGCAGGAGCAGGTGTATTCACTTAAGGAAGTAAAAATATCTGCCGATAAAGTTTCCAACGTGCGCAGCAACGAAATGGGTGTTAACCACCTTGATATAAAAAGTATAAAACAAATACCTGCCATATTTGGTGAGGCCGATATTTTGCGCGCCGTATTAACCTTACCGGGGGTGCAATCCGTAGGCGAATCAACAACAGGTTTTAACGTTCGCGGCGGCGCGGCCGATCAAAACCTGATATTGCTGAACGATCAAACCATTTATAACCCGTCGCACTTCTTCGGGTTCTTCTCAGCATTTGATCCTGATATGGTGAAGGATGTTGTTTTATACAAGAGCAGCATCCCCGAAAAATACGGAGGCCGCCTGGCTTCAGTATTGGATGTTACCGATCGTGAAGGCAATAAAAAGAAGTTTACGGGCTCGGCAGGTATTGGCTTACTTACCAGCCGTATAAACCTGGAAGGCCCTATCATCGAAAATAAAACGTCGTTTATTTTTGGCGCGCGTACTACTTATTCCGATTGGCTGCTTAGTGCATTGCCACAGGAATATAAAAACAGCGAGGCTAATTTTTATGATGTTAACTTAGGTATAAGCCATCAGATAGATGATAAAAACAACCTTTATATTAACGCGTATATGAGCCATGATGGTTTTAAGCTTAATAGCGATACCACTTATAAATACGGTAATAAAAATGCCAATATTAAGTGGAAACATAATTTTAGCGACAAGTTGTTCAGCGTATTTTTAGTTGGATATGATCGTTACCAATATGAAGTATCGAGCGATGAAAACCCGGTTAATGGGTATAACCTTAACTATAATATCAACCAATCAAACTTTAAGGCCGATTTCACCTATTATATTAACAGGAAAAACACCATCAGCTTTGGTTTAAGCTCTATCTATTACAAATTTCACGAAGGCGATTTCGAGCCGTATAATAACCAGTCGTTGATTGCGCCCGAAGTTATACCGGCCGAACAAGCATTGGAGAGTGCTTTATATTTAGGTGATAAATATGATATTACGCCCGACTTTACGATTGATCTGGGTGTAAGATATTCTATATACAATTATTTAGGCCCGCAAACGGTTGATACCTATGCGCCTAATCTGCCAAAAACAAGTGAGAATATTGTTGATAGCACAAACTACAGCAAAGGGAAAGTAATTAACACTTATACCAGGCCAGAGATACGTGCATCAGCAAGGTATAATTTGAATGATAACACCTCGTTAAAGGCCAGCTACAATACATTAACGCAATATATTCATCTGTTGTCAAATACAACGGCTATATCACCCACTGATGTTTACAAGCTGAGCGACCCTAACATTAAACCGCAATATGGCGAACAGGTATCTCTTGGGTTATACAAAAATGCCCAAAATAACACCATCGAAATGTCGGTTGAGGCTTATTACAAATGGATCCAAAACTATCTTGACTATAAAAGCGGCGCGGTATTATTGCTTGATGAGCACATAGCCCAGGATGTCATAAATGATCAGGGCAAAGCCTATGGGGTTGAGCTTTTGTTAAAGAAAACAGAAGGCAAACTGAATGGCTGGCTAAGCTATACTTACTCGCGCACCTTCCTAAAACAGGATGACCCGAATGCAGGCGAACTGATTAATAACGGCAATTATTACCCGGCAAATTATGATAAGCCTAACGATGTTAATTTTACAGGTAATTATCGTTTCACACACCGATACAGTATATCACTAAATGTGGTTTATAGTACCGGCAGGCCTATTACCTTACCGATAGCCAAGTATGTATATGATGGTGCAGAGCGTGTTTATTACTCTGACAGGAATGAATACCGTATACCAGACTATTTCAGGACAGATCTTTCAATAAACATTGACGGCAATCACAAGGTACATCAATTAACGCATAACTCATGGTCAATAGGGGTTTATAACCTAACAGGCCGTGCAAATGCATACTCTACCTATTTTACAGAACAAGGCGGTAGTATATACGGTTACCAGTTATCTATTTTTGCTAAGCCAATACCATTTATCAACTATAATATCCGCTTTTAACATTTAGTATGATCAGCTATTAAAGAGAGATGAAGACTAATTGGAAATATTTAATATTATGTTTTATAGCGGCTTGTTTTATAACATCCTGTACAAAACCCTATAACCCTAAAGTTATTTCAAGCTCGGGTAATTATCTTGTTGTTGAAGGCACTATCAATACCGGCGGCGATTCTACAACCATTTTACTGAGCCGTACTGTAGCGCTTAACTCCAATTTAACTTCAACGCCGGTTTTAGGAGCCGTTATAACTATACAAAGTAACCAAAACCAATCATATAGTCTTACCGAAGAAGGGAATGGCGCTTACGCAAGCCCGGCACAAACATTGCCAGCAACAGCGCAATACCGGTTAAGTATTGTAACACCCGATGGCAAAACATATCTTTCTGATTATGTTGCACCCGTAGTAACTCCGCCTATTGATAGTATTGGGTTTACGGTAGTTAGCAATGCGCATGTTGGTACCGGTGTACAGATATATGTAAACACTCATGATCCCAGTAATAGCACCCACTATTACCGTTGGGATTACAACCAAACCTGGATGTTTAGCTCTGAGTATGAATCTCTTTATTATAGCGATGGCACACAAATATTATTTCGTACACCGGCACAACAAGTTTATCAATGCTGGGCTAACGGCTTATCTACCGATATTGAACTGGGATCATCGGCAAAGCTTACGCAGGATGTTATTTATCAGGCTCCTTTGGTATTTATCCCCTCAACTTCTGAAGAGATAGAACTAAGGTATAGTATACTGGTTAAACAATACGCCCTTAGTGCCGGTGCCTACAATTACTTCTCGATATTAAAACAAAATACCGAAGAGTTGGGAAGTATTTTTGACGCGCAACCTTCACAGCTTACAGGTAACATACATTGCACTACTGATGCTACCCTGCCTGTTATAGGTTATATTTCAGCCGGTACCATACAGCAAAAACGGGTTTATATAAACCGGACTCAATTACCCTATAATTGGGTAACCGTATATCCGTTTGATTGTGTGGCGGATACAGCATCATTTGCTTATCGCATGACCCCCACTTCACCACCTATAAACGAAGTACAAGAATATTTAATACCGATACCTTCTGCATACAGCATAACATCACCCATACTACTGCCGGGGGGTAGTTCGCCAACCGGGTATCAATATGTTGACCGCGATTGCGGTGATTGTTCAATAAGGGGCACTACAACTAAGCCGGGTTTTTGGCAATAAATTTATATTGAAAATTTGATTGAAGAACAGATGAATACGACAGGGAAATATATCATATTATGCGGCATTATAGCTTGTTTTATAATAGGTTGTACAAAACCATACAACCCTAAAGTTATTGCAACACCCAGCAATTATCTGGTTGTTGAAGGCACCATAAATACAGGAGGAGATTCAACTAAAATATTGCTTAGCCGTACAGTACCGCTTACATCAACATTAAATTCAATACCAGAGCTGGGTGCAACAGTTACTATCCAAAGCAATCAAAATCAATCATATCCTTTAACCACAACCGGGAATGGCATTTATACAAGCCCGGCACTAACCCTGCCATCTACAGCGCAATACCGCTTAAGTATTGTTACTTCAGATGGTAAAGCCTACCTGTCTGACTATGTTTCGCCTGTTGCAACACCGCCGATAGATAGTGTTGGATTTAACGAGGTTAGCAATGCCCAGGAAGGTGCCGGAATGCAGGTTTATGTAAACACACACGACCCTAATAACAACACCCACTACTATCACTGGGATTATGCTGAAACCTGGGAATTTACCGCCGAATATTCTTCATTATATATTTCTAATGGCACCTCAATTGTACCACGGCAATCTTCGCAGCAAGTTTACCAGTGCTGGGCCAGCGGGTTATCAACAGATATTAATTTAGGGTCATCAGCCAAGTTAACGCAAGATGTGATATACCAGGCTCCTATAACCTTTGTTCCTTCAAACTCCGAAAAGCTGGAAATAAGATACAGCGTGTTAGTAACCCAATATGCACTAACCGCCGCAGCCTATAATTACTTTTCGATATTAAAGGAAAATACCGAAAGCCTGGGGAGTATTTTTGATGCACAACCATCACAACTTACAGGTAATGTACATTGTACAACTGATCCAACATTACCAGTAATAGGTTATGTAACCGCAGGTACTGTTCAGCAAAAACGCATATATGTAAATAATAGTCAGTTACCTAAAACCTGGGTTGCCTATTATCCATACAATTGCCTGCTCGATACTGCGCTGTACAATGATCATAGTTTAAACGAGGTAGCTGCAATTTTACTACCCCTACCAAGCTCGTTTGTAGAAACCGTTGGGGTATACCCTCCTGGAGGCCCAATTATTGGTTATCAATATGTTGACCGCGACTGCGGCGATTGTACAATAAGGGGCACTAATGTAAAACCAAGTTTTTGGCAATAAATGATAATAAAACAGAATTGATTTTATTTTATTGAATTAACAAATGAAAAAAATTACCATACTGCTATACCTGCTATTATTAATTGTGCTTGCAATACCCGTTACCCATGCACAAGACAACGCGGCATTACTGCCTAACATGCAAACAAGTTTTAAACAATATAATGCAAATGCCTTACAAGAAAAGCTTTTTGTACATACCGATAAAACCGCTTACACTGCCGGCGAGCTTATGTGGTTTAAGGTTTATAACGTTGATGGTGCAACACACCAACCTATTGACTTAAGCAAAGTTGTATACATAGAGGTATTAGATAAAGCCCAGAACCCCGTTTTACAAGCAAAAGTAGCTATGAAAGATGGCATAGGAAGCGGCTCGGTATTTTTGCCGGTATCACTAACCACAGGCAATTTTATATTGAGGGCTTATACCGCCTGGATGAAGAATTTTAGCCCTGATTATTACTACTACAAAAAGCTATCCATTATAAATCCCTTAAAATCGCCGGAAAACCAACCTAAAGCAGCCACTACTGATAATTACAGCGTTCAATTCTTTCCCGAAGGTGGCAACCTGGTAAATGGCATAAGCAGCACGGTTGGTTTTAAAGCAACAAACCAATATGGCGATGGTATTAATTTTAAAGGATTTATTATTGATAAAAATAATGATACTGTAGCTCGTTTTGAACCTTTTAAATTTGGGATAGGCCATTTTTCATTTACCCCTGATAGCCACAATACTTATAAAGCCGTAATAAAAATAAATGGTAAAACTATACAGCAAGATTTACCGGCAATTAACGAAACCGGTTATGTAATGAATGTAAAAGATACCGGCAGCGGACAGTTAATCGTAACTGTTACCTCAAATTTACCTGCCGAAAACATTTATCTTTTTATTCAAACAAGGGGTACAATTAAAAAAATCGAGTCGGAAAATATAAATAATGGCAAGGCCACATTTACAGTTAATAAAAATGATTTAGGCGATGGCATATCACAATTAACCGTGTTTAACGGCCAGCAACAGGCTGTATCCGAAAGGCTATTTTTTAAACGCCCAACCTCGCAGTTATTTATTGATGCCAGCACCGATCAGTCGCAATATTCAATCCGTAAAAAAGTTAATGTAACCATCAGCACTAAAAATAACACCAGCCCGGTAACTGCCGATATGTCGCTTTCTATTTATCACTTAGATACTTTGCAACATGCTGATAAAGAAGATATCCGAAATTATATTTGGTTAAGTTCCGACCTGAAAGGTAATATCGAATCACCCGAATATTATTTCAAAAACACAGATGCAGCTGCTGATGAAGCGGCCGATAACTTAATGCTTACACAAGGCTGGAGGCGTTTTGACTGGGCCGAGATTATCAAGAATAAAAAGCCTGCTTTCAAATTCTTACCTGAGTATAACGGGCCAATTATTAATGCCAAAATCACCAATACCATAACCAACAAACCACAAGGCAATATCATTGCTTATTTGGGTATACCGGGCAAAATGGTACAATTTTCTACCGCCCAAAGTGACTCAACAGGAGCCTTGCTATTTAACATGAAAGAGTTTTATGGCCCCGGAGAAATTGTAGTACAAACCAATCAATTAATAGATAGCACTTATCATATTGATGTAATGAATCCATTTTCGGAACAATATCCGAAAATTCAGCTGCACGACTTTCAACTAACTCCGGTAATGGAACCTCTTATCGAAAAAAATAACTTAAGTGTACAGGTGCAAAATATTTATAGCGGCGAAAAATTACGACGTTTTTATGAAATAGACAGCAGCGCATTTTATGGCGTTCCGTATAAAACTTATTTACTGGATAATTATACCCGCTTTTTAACCATGGAAGAGGTTATGCGTGAGTATGTAAGCGAGGTTAACATTGTACACCCGCACAACCATTTTCATATACGTGTGCTTAACAAAAACAGCTATTTAGATGAAGGCGACCCATTGGTTTTGATAGATGGCATCCCATTTTTTGATATTGATAAATTGTTTGCGTTAAACCCGTTAAAGATCAGGAAGCTGGAAGATATGCCTTACATCTATTTATTAGGCCCGTCGTACGAGGCTGGCATATTTAGCTTTACAAGTTACAAAGGCGATTTGGCCGGTGCCGAAATAGACCCGCATGCCGTAATATTAGATTACGACGGCATGGAGATGAGGCGCCAGTTTTATTCGCCGGTTTATGATACTGAAGCAGCACAGGCAAGCCGCCTGCCCGATTTTAGGAACGTATTATACTGGGAGCCAAACGTTATAACCGATTTAAAAGGCAAAAACAGCTTCAGTTTTTATACATCTGATGAAACAGGAAAATACATTGGAGTGATACAAGGCTTAACCACAAATGGAGAGGCCGGCAGCCAAACATTTAGCTTTGATGTGGTAAAATAGAAAAAGGCCCTGTTAAAAATAACAGGGCCTTTTTCTATAAATCTTAACAGGATATTTTAGTTAGTAAAAGCCGCGTTTTCCATCAGTCCGGCATTAAGCGCGTCGCCAGTTGCAGGAGGCGTTGCAAAACCATCCAGCCAAATAGTATAAACAGCGCCCAATTGTATGGTAACTGCCGATACTTTAGCCAGCACATTAGTGGTACCGGTTTGCCTTATCATTAAGGTATCATTACTAGCAACAGGTATTGCCACAAATTTAGAGGCTTGTTTATAGGTGATATTGGTTGCAAATACTGCACCACCAATAGCCAGATCAACATTTGGGGCATCAGGACTAACATTTACCAGGCGGATAGAAGCTGAGCTAGCTGCAGGTGCATATATGGTATCCCTAAATACCACAAAGGTTGGCGTTGCTATTAAATTAGTAAAAAATACCGAATAAGCCTGATTTGCTTTTAATGTAAGCGTATCTGTTGCAATAGCAGTTAACGTGCCTTCATCATAAAGTCCAAATTTACTCAGCCCTACCGGGCCGTTAAAGTATCCCAGGTAATTATTATAGGTAAATGCAGTAGCATTAACCATCACGTTATTAATATAAAAATCACTTGAGGGGCAATTAGGCGATGCATTTATAACTGCAAATACTGAGGTTGCAGTTGTAGTTATGCTGCCGCTGGTAGCTTTAGCGCATGAGGATAACAATCCGGCAATCAAACAAAATACCGCCGCTAAAAACAGGCTGGTTTTTGAATTAAGGAAGGAATTTCTGTTGTAAGTAAATTTTAATTTCATAGTATATCAATTAGTTTGTTAGGTTTAAGGATATCTTAGACCTCAGTATGTTTAATTGGTTTAACGTAAAATTTACAAGAATCGTATTTACGTTTAATTACTATAAATTAACTACAGATCTTTATCGATCTCATCCAGCAGGTAGTTTTTTTTGTCACCGGCATATTCCCAAAACATTACGCCTGCCATGTCATTCTTCCGTACGTATTTACATTTTTCGCTTACCGACCATTCGTCATCAAACGATATAAATTGCTGCAAGGCCTCATTATATAAATAAGGGGCTTTGGCATCTTTATCCCTGTAATATTTAAAGCCGTTATGGTTAACCAAACTATCCTTGATATAGGTATAACCACCCGGGGTAAAAATACGACCGCCAATGGTTTTTATTCCCAATCCATGCTGATCGTTCGGGATAACTTTACTGGTATGCCCATAAAACGCAATACCCATTACCAATTTACCGGCAGGCACACCGGCAGCCTCAAAATCAGTTACGGCTGCGGCACCGTTTTGATTTGATGAATAGCTTTTTGAGGCATATAAATTGGTATGATGTATAGCTAGCGTATCACCATACGAAAAGTCATAGGTCATTAAGTTTACATAGTTAAGATAGCTTGCAACCTTACCCATTTCGGTATGGAGCAAAAACCCTTTAGATATACCAACCGCAGCTGTTAGTAATAGTTTTTTGCCGGTTTCGGTTTCAACGCTATCTAAACCCTTTCGCAGACCCTGAAACATCAGGGTATAGTTTTGTTTATCCGTATCACGATGGATATTGCCGGCCCCTACCATTCCGGGGTATTCCCAGTCAATATCGATACCATCTAAATGATACTTGCGCACAATTTTTATCGCGCTGGCCACAAATGCAGCTCTTGAAGTGTCGGATAGTACCGCATCAGAAAAGTTTTTGCTCCACCCCCATCCGCCTATCGATATCACAATTTTTAAATCCGGGTTTACTTTTTTTAGCTTGAGCAGATATTTAAAATTAACGGTATCTGATTTAATGTTGGTTAACACCGCGCGATTGCCAAGCACATTAACAAAAGCATAGTTGAGGATAGTGATTTTATTGGCATCAACCAAAGTAGTATCTATCAAACCATGATACCCGCCAATGTACCCGATAATTACCTGTTTATATTGTTTGGATGATTGCGCGTTTGCCATCGAACTAAAAAGCATTACCGAAAATGCTAATAGCCATACCGTACTTTTTTGTAATAAATTGAGCTGTGGCATATTATATTTTTAATCGTAAACGGTATTTTTCCATCCACCCAACCAATAAAATAATTAATATCGAGGTGGCCATTGAGCGCGCGAGCCCAATGATCCCGCTGTTAAAGATAGATGGATAAGCGATGTTAAACAATTCAATCAGGGCTACCTGTAAATAGGGTATCAAATAGCAAGTTAGCGTACTGGTACCTGCAGGGCGTATCAGTTTAAACCAATTGGCTTTTCCTTTAACATCAACCAGGTAAATAAAAAGCTCGAACATGAGTATGGTGATGCCGCTGCTCAAAAAGATCCATGCCGGGGTCGACCTTATTTTAGAGATGCCCTCGGCGTATGGCCTGATGATCAATCCCGCGGCCAGCAATACTACGCCCAACACGGTAAATAGCAGCCAAAGCCGTTTTGTTTTCTCAATTTTTACGAGGTGCGCATACAAACCGATGGTAACCACACCTCCCATAGTTAAAACCTGTGCAGATACATCGCCAAAAATAGGCAGCAGGTCATGATCAAGAAAAGTATGTGCCGAAATATTGATAGCCATGAGAATTACCCAAGCTATAATCAGCAGGTATAAATCCCCTTTGGTAAAATAATAAATAAGCGCGCAAACCAAATAAGCCCAACCAATAATCCCCAGTATCCCCCACCATGATGTGCGCATCCAATGCGGGTGCACCATATCGCCGCCACGGAAAAGGATAGCCAGTACAATAAGCGAGGCAATACCAATACCCATCAACGTATATTTTTTGGCTTTCGCCATGGTATCAGGATAATCGAGCCATACCAGGAAGAAACTTAGGGTGATGAGTATTTCCCAAAGCGCACGTGGCAATATAGCTGCCGGGCTATAGTCTTCTAAATTAACGTGGTAAAAACCCATAATGAGTAGTGCGGCGCTCCTGCTGAAGATATAAAAAAGCACCTGCCATGTAGTATCGCCTTTGCTGATGCGGCTTTTAATGGCCAACGGGATGGATAAGCCGGCGATAAACAAAAAGGCCGGGAATATTACATCGGCAAAGCCTAGCGCGTCTTCGGTTTCTTTGGCATGATCCAGCCATGCGGGGATGCCGCCTACGCTACTCGCATCGTTAACAAAAATCATTAACAACATGGTAAGCGCACGCAGTACGTCAATTGATAATAGCCGCTTTGGTAGCTGTTTCATGCAATACAAAGATGCGAATACCCTTTAAGTTTTATAAACTCTAATATTAGATTGTTACATTGCTGAATATCAACGGCGTACTTAAAGTTCCAGTTCCATCTGAATATTGCAACGCTCGTAGGGCGATGGGTTGCCGGTAACTTTTTTAAAGCCCAATTTGTGGTATAGGCTTATGGCCGGCTTAAGTTTGGTATTACTTTCGAGGTAGAGTTTTTTAGCGCCTTTCTTTTTTGCCTTTTTTATGGCGGCGGTACCTAATAGCAACCCAATCCCTTTACCTTTAGCAGCCGGACTAACCGCCATTTTTGCCAGCTCGAAAACCTTACCACTCATTTTAAGCAAGGCGCAGGTGCCAACAGGCTCGCCTTTGTACAAGGCGATAAAAATGTAACCACCCTTATCCAAAATATATTCCTGCGCATGATCCAGTGATTTATGGTCGGCTTCTTCCATTTTAAAATGCTGGGTTATCCATTCCTCGTTCAGGCTTTTAAAGGCTTGCTGGTATTGCGGTTCGTAGGCTACTATCTTTACATCCTTGCCTTCTCGTAATTTCTTTTCGTCCTGCACACGTTTTAACAAATCCTTTTGCTCCAGCAAAAACTCCCATTCTTCAATCGCTTTCCAAATATTGTATTCAGTTTCGTTAAGCGCGTTTTCGATAGCTGCGTTTACATCGGCATATTGATCCTGTATACGCTCGTTAATAGTTAACCCAGCATTGGTTAGCATTACATAATTTTTACGGCCATCGGTTTTGTTGGAGCTTTCTTTAACCAGGCCTTTTTTGGTCATCTCTTTTACGATAGTACTTACGGATGGATGTGTGTGCCCTATCTCAACCGCGATCTGGGTGATCGATTTCTCCCCACCCTCCGATAGCGAATAAAAAACCGGAAACCATTTAGGCTGCATATCAATATCATACAAACCATAAACTTTGCCCGCCTGCTCGGTTATCAACTCACTCAATCTTCTCAGCCTGCTGCCGAGCGCCATTTTGCCTGTTTTATTGTAGATATTCATATTTACGTAACTAATTACGTAAATATATACGGATATTTTTAGAAAGCAAAGTTTTTATAATTTTTGTCATGCTGAGAAACGAAGCATCCACCTGCTTTGCAAACGTTGGGCACGGCTTTAAGATTCTTCGTTCCTCAGGATGACAAGGTTGGGAACATCCGAAAAGCACTTCGTAATGCTGAGTAACGAAGCATCTATCGGCTTGCAGATCGTTGAACATCGTTTTGAGATGCTAAGCTTCTCAGCATTATAAAAAAATGGGATAGTATCGCTAAAACAAAAATCCTTTTAAATAAAATTGCGCTTCATCGCCCCAATTTTTTGTGAGGTTGTGCAGGGTTGCTACCAATTGACTATTAGTTACCGCCTTACCTTTTTTAGGCGCTTGTAAGGCTTTATCTTCAATAGTTACATCGGTTACTTTGGTTGCTACCCAGATAACGTTTTCGTGGGGTACGGCAACTTCCAAAATCATACCCGGTAAACCGTTGAACGATTCTGGACCGCCTGATGTATGTATCTTTTCGGTATAAAAAGCAACTACATAAATAGAATCCATCATGATGCCGTTGGCACGCCTGCAAGTATAACCTGCAACATCACGTGTTTCGCTGGTGATTTTCCACTTAATTTTGCGGGTGGTATCCTTAACTAAAAAAGTGGCGTCAAACACTATTTTTTGGTTGGTAGTTGTTCTTGTTGCTAAATCATTGTAAACTGTATTATTTTGATCAGCCAGTGGTATATTAAAAAAACTGTTAGGCCCACTATCCGGCTCAATAGGCACAAACAAAGTTTTATCACCTGAGAAAGTGAGAGTACTTTTTAATGTTTTAAATTGTGGGTTAGCTTTTTTATACGCGTCAATAAACGGGCGATAAAAGCCCTCATTCTCACTAGTTATCTCTTTTTCTAACATGGCATACACATTACTCGTTTTGTTGTACTCAATAATGCCTGATGTTGTAAAATGGGTGTTTTGTGCAAAAAGACTAAACGCCGGTATTAAAAGTACGATGGTTAACAATAATCTTTTCATAATTAATTTGCTGATTTAACTGTACCGAATTTTGTGAAATCCCAGAAAACAGAAAGCATAAAATACCTCTTGATGCCGGTAGTATTGGTTTGTGTTGTTGTATTGCCAGATATCCCCCTGGTGAAGTTTAAGTTCTGATTTAAAATATCATTTACCGATAGCTGTATCTTAAGCTTATCATCCTTAAGGAACGTTTTATTAATGTAAGCGTTCCATTTGGTAAGGTGCTGTGCGCTAAATGCCTGTGTAGCGGCAGTATACGTGTAATTAGCATCAGAGCCTATACCAAATTTAAGCGGCAGGTATAAATTAAAGTCTCCATAGCCGTTAAAACCGGCAGCGTTGTTGTTGGTAAGCGGTTGCAGCGACATGGTGCTGAATGTATAGGAAGGCCCGCCAGAAAAATAGAAATCGTATTTCTTCTGTTCATATTTAGAAAAATATAGCTCGCCCGAATAGGTGTGGCTTCGGCCCATATCAAGATCATTATCAATATAGCTATAGGATATACTGCCCGAAAAATTTCCCCGTACACCAACCTGCACATCAATAGGGCTTATTTTTTTACCATATAAAGTATATATACTATAATTATAAGGCGTTTCGCTGCTTAAATTTTTGTACGTTGTAGTATTTACACCGGTAGTTTCATTGTAGGATGTATTATTAACTATGGCATCATATGTATTAGAATAATAAGCATACACATAAAACTGCTGCCCGCCCAAAACCTGGTACGAATTGTAATACAAATTTATATTATTGGTAAACGCGGGCTTTAAGCTTGGGTTACCTATAATAATATCCAATGGATCGGTATTTACAGCAACCGGTTGTATTTGTTGAATTGAGGGTTCAACATTATTGCCGTTATAGCTTATCCTGAAAGCTTTATACTGCGAAAACTTGTATAAGAACATGGCCTGCGGTGCCCAGTTCAAAAAATCGCGGTTTAAAACATCGCCGGTGTATTCATCAATTTGCTTAAAGGAAACATCCGACACTTTTGTACCGAAATTAAACGTAGCTTTTTTATACTGATAATTATAAATGGCACCAACCTGGTTAGATAGCTGGTTGAATTTATAATCGTTGCTATAAGTGTTATCAAAAATATTGTAAACACCCGGCTGCGACTCATCATAAGTTAGTACGTTGATTGAGCTATTGTTAACCGACAAGCCATAATTAAACAATAACGATGCTTTTTTAGTAATGGGTTCGGAGTAAGTGATATTACTTTGCAGTACCGAACTTACCGTATTACTGGTTTTATATTGATTGGTAATTGTACTATCTGTTGCGGCTACAATACCCGGCGTGTAATAATATAACTGCGAGTTTAAATAACCTTCGGTTGTATTTTTATTGTATGCTTCGCTTAAGCTCCATGATAAGGTACGGCCTTTCTTTTTAAATTTTTTGGTGTAGAGAGCTGTCGCGTCAAATATTTGCTGATCGCCATGATTGGTTACATCCCTTTTATCAGTGTTGATTAATGATGAATCGGATTTTGTGGTTGTATAATAGTTATTAGCTACGCTAAAATGTTTAAACGTACCATCGGCCGTAATTTTTAAATCGGATGTGGTATCCAGTTTTAAAGTATAAGCAGCATCCAGTTTTTGGCGAAAAGCGAAATCATTAAAATTTGAAGTGCTGTTAGTATATACGTTACCTGTTGGCAAGGTTTGCTGGCCGGTACTAACCGTTGCCCCGGTTACATCAATTGATCCTATTTTATAATTGGCGTTGAGGGATTGGAGATCGTTATCAAATTTATCATCATAATGCACACCGCCGCTACGGGCTACCGGTATCCCCTTACCATCGTAGTAACCACTAAATGAATCCAACGCATCGTTATCAATACCACTGATACTTATGCCGCCATCAACAAACTGGATGTTGTTATTATTTACCCCCAGGCTATTGCTATCCTGGAAACCCAAACCTGTTTTGCCGTCATTTGCCAGGGTACCGTACAGCGCGAGTTTTTGTTTTTCCTTAAACCTATTGTATTGCAGCTGGTCTTCGTAATAACCATCCGAACCTTCGTTGGCATCTACTTTGCCAAATGTGCCATTCTTTTTATCAGCCTTTAATTTAATATTGATGGTTTTGGTGGTTTTCCCATCATCAATACCGGTAAAAGCTGCCTGATCGCTTTTCTTGTCATATACCTGCACCTTATCAACCATATCGGCACGAAGGGTTCTTGTAACAAGGGTTGGGTCATCACCAAAAAACTCTTCGCCATCAACCAATACTTTGGTTACCGTTTCGCCCTGTGTTGTTATTTTACCGTCCTTATCAACCTGTATGCCCGGAAGCTCCTTTAACAGGTCTTCTACGGTAGCATTAGGCTGTACCACAAATGCCTTGGCATTATATTCGGTGGTATCACCTTTTATTTTCATGGCGGCGGCCTTTGCCTTTATAATTACATCGGCCAGTAAACGCGTTTTTAATATCATGCTGATCGGCCCAAAATCGTGCTGGGTATGTGCGGAATCCAAAGTAAATCCGTCTACATATTCTACATAATTTGGATAGGTAACCATGAGTAAATACTTACCTTTTTGCAGATTGTTAATAGCGAAACTACCATTTGGCCCTGCCCAGGTAAATGCTTTAAGGATGGAATCCTTCGCGCTTAAAACCGTAATAGTAGTGTTAACGAGCTTGACGTTTGCGGCCGAATCAGCTACAGAACCTTTGATAGAATAGGAGCTCTGCGCGGAGGAGGAAAATCCCCACAAACAGAACAAGGCTGCAATTATTGTGACTTTCATTTGTTAGGTTATTATAAACCTAATGTATAACTAAAAACTTAGGTGTCAAAACATTTAACGTTAATTAACATTTAAAGTACTGAAAGGCTGTGATTTAAATTAATGCCCGGTCATTTCGCTATTGGAGTTTTAATTTGCCCAGCTTTATTAATAATTCACGTAAACGATTTAAATTTTAAGCAATTTTCATATTTATGGACAATTATTTTGAAAAAATTAAAAAATAATTGCCTTCTTTTCAAAAACACTTCATAAATTACCATTTTAAAAATAACTGGTTAAACCATTTTTTATCTATTAAGAAATTTCACATGCAGGAATCAGCTTATTTTAATGAATATTCTCCAATTAGTGGCGTTTGGGATGAAATGTACGGCCAAAATGCTGAAATACGCGAGCATTACCGCAAGGTAATTGAATATATTTCTAAAGAATCGGCCGATGATCTGAATAAAAAAGAAGAACTGGCCAAGCGGCTTTTTATGAGCCAGGGCATCACCTTTACCGTTTATAATAGTGGCGAAGGCATCGAAAAAATATTCCCGTTTGATATTATCCCCCGCATCATTACCGCGCCCGAGTGGGCTTTTGTTGAAAAAGGCATCAAGCAACGCTTAACCGCGTTAAACTTATTTTTAAAAGATGTTTACTCTAACCAGTTTATTGTAAAGGATGGTATAGTCCCTATCGATATTATTTATTCGTGCCCGCATTTTTTACGCGAGATGTACAAGCTGCAGGTGCCTTATGATATTTATATCCATATTTCGGGCATCGATTTGATCCGTGACCATGATGGTACATTTTATGTGCTGGAAGATAACCTGCGCACACCATCAGGCGTAAGTTATATGCTGGAGAACCGCGAAATTACCAAGCGCTTATTTCCTGATCTGTTACCGCAGTGCGGCGTTCGCAGTGTTACCGAGTATCCAAACATATTATACAAAAACCTGCTGGCTATATCGCCCAGGCAGGTTAGCAACCCAACAATTGTGTTGTTGAGTCCGGGCATCTACAATTCGGCTTATTTTGAACACACCACGCTTGCCCGTTTAATGGGCGTTGAGCTGGTTGAAGGACGCGATTTAGTGGTGAATAATCACAAGGTTTACATGAAAACCACTACCGGTTTGCAGCAGGTAGATGTAATTTATCGTAGGGTTGACGATGATTATCTTGATCCATTGGTATTTAATCCAGGTAGTATGCTGGGTGTTGCCGGTATAATGGGCGCTTACCGCAAAGGGAATGTAGCCATTGTAAATGCCATTGGCAATGGTGTAGCCGATGATAAAGCGGTGTATGCCTACGTACCCGACATGATAAAATATTACCTGAACGAAGAGCCTATACTTAAAAACGTACCCACCATGCAATTGGGCAACCGGGATGAACGCGAGCATGTGTTTAAAAACATCAACAAAATGGTGATCAAAAAAACCAATGGCAGCGGTGGTTATGGTATGTTGATGGGCCACGCGGCAACCGAACAGGAAATTGACGAGTACAAAATTGAGGTGCTAAAAGATCCGCGAAATTTCATCGCGCAGCCAACTATTGATCTGTCGGCAGCGCCATGTTATATGCAGGGTGCGTTAAAACCACGCCGTATTGATCTAAGGCCTTACGCGCTTTACGGACCAGACGGCATCGAGATAGTGCCCGGCGGTTTAACCCGTGTTGCCTTGAAAGAAGGATCATTAGTGGTGAACAGCTCGCAGGGTGGCGGCAGTAAGGATACGTGGGTGCTGGCGTAGAGCCCCCCGGCCCCCTGAAGGGGGAAGTAAACAGGCAAACTCATGAGTAGAAATAAAAATAATCGATCACAAATTAATTCCCCCTTCAGGGGGTTAGGGGGCATATGTTAAGCAGGGTAGCAGCAAGTTTTTATTGGTTAAGCCGTTACATTGAGCGTAGCGACGGTATGTTACGGATGCTCAAAATTAATTACGCTTCGTCGCAGGATGCTGTGCAGGAATTTACCTGGGAAACGGTGATCCGCATTTATGCGGATTTGGATGATGATAAAAGCACGCAGTTGGATAATGATAGCCGCACCGTGTTAAAGTACATGGTTACAGGCAAAACCAACAGTAATTCCATTATGAACATCATTACCCTGGCGCGCGAAAATGCCCGCGGGGTACAGGAACACATCACCAAGGATTTATGGCAATGCCTTAACGAGTATTATCATACCATCAAAGACCCCAAAATAGAAAAAGCCTTACAGCGCGAAGATCCGATCGGCGTACTGGATATCTTGATTAAACAGGTAATGCTTTATTATGGTACGGTTGAAATCACGATGGAACGTGGCGAAGGACGAAGCTTTATGAATATCGGAAAGTATTTGGAACGCGCTATACAGTCGGTCGATTTGCTGGATACCAAGTTTGGATCGATAGATGACAATCCTGATTTGCTTACTGATACCACTTACTGGAAACATTTGTTACTTTCTTTGGGAGGATATGAGTTGCACCAAAAAACCTATCGAGAAGGTTTTGAGGCCGCGAATGTACTGGAGCAGGTTGCTTTGAATAATGATTTCCCGCGTTCGGTGATCTATTCGGTTAATAATATCCAGCGTTATTTTGATCGGCTGAAGAACGAGAGTAATATCAACGATTTCCGTGACCTATCATTCCAAATCGGCCGTTTGCAGAGCAGGATCAAGTATAGTTCGGTACGAAGCATCCGTGATGAAGGTTTACACACTTTCTTAACCCAAATCCGCAGCGAGCTTTACGGCATAGCTAACCGCTTGAACGAATATTATTTTGCTCATTCTTAATTAATTAAAACATTTGGCTAACATCCATCTTAAATCATTATGCCAGAAATAGAAATTAAACACATTACCCGGTATACTTATGATAGCCCGGTGCGCGATAGCGCCAACCAGATTATCCTGTACCCCATAAATGATGAATACCAGGATGTTGTAAAGCAGGAGATAACCATAACCGGTAACCCGCTGGTTGATTCGCATATTGATTATTACGGCAACGAGGTGGGCAGCTTTACCTATGTAGAGCCGCACATGGAAATGCTGATCAGCTCAAAAATAACGGTAAATACCCGCCATAAACTGCTCCCGGTAAATGATATTTTCCCCGGCCAGCAATGGGAAGATTTAAAGCGACTGCAAAACATAGTGCCTTATATCGATTTTTTAAAGCAGGAATATTTTGAGGGATTAAGCGAGTTGAGAGAAATTGTAGAAGCCGAAAAGTCAAAAGATGATACACCTTACCAGGTTGTACTGCGCTTTTGCCAGTACGTTTACAATAACTTTGAATACATCAAAGGTGTTACTACGGTTGATACTACGCTCGATGAGATCTGGAAGATCAAATCCGGTGTTTGCCAGGATTTCGCCCATATTTTAATGGAGATGCTGCGGATCATCAACATCCCGGCCCGCTACGTGAGCGGCTACATTTGCACCGGCCAAAACGGGATGCGCGGCGAAGGTGCTACCCATGCCTGGGCCGAAGCCTACATCCCCGATTACGGTTGGCTAGGCCTCGACCCCACCAATAATTGTATCGCTAACGAATCGCATGTGAGGTTGGCCGTTGGTCGTAATTTTTCGGATTGTTCACCCGTAAAAGGTGTTTACAAAGGCGCGGCCAAGCACAGGTTGCAGGTATCAGTTGTTGTTGACGAGGATGAAAACTACAATCACGATAAACAAATGATAGAAGTGCCTATTGCCAGCCAGGTTACCGAGGTATCAAAAAATAGCTATCAGCGTTATATGGAGATGATGCAGCAGCAACAGCAATAAAGGAGTATTTAGTAGTTAGTATCAAGTAGCTGGATTTTGCTTTGAGATATTAAATATCTCCACCTTGTCATGCTGAGGAACGAAGCATCTATCCGTAGGCATGAACGTTAAGCAATGCGGTAAGGCATGCCGGATAGATTCTTCACTGCGTTCAGAATGACAAGGACTACTAATTACTCTTCTTCACCGCTGCAAGCAGCTCCGGGATCTTCGGTACTTTATCAAAAGCTTCAACCAACTTACCATTACGGCCGTAAATAGCAATATAAGGTGTTGTAGCCACCGAATAATAGCGTTGTAATCTATAATCAGGGTATTCGGTACCCATAAGCACGTTGGGTTGTGCTGCAAAAATGTAATCGTTATAAAATTCCTTCAGCATCTTAAGCATGTTGATTTGAGTGAAGGTTACCAGCACTACTTGTATATCTTTAAAATCGGCCATGTGTGGCTTTAATTCATACATCAAACGCTGGCAGTGGCTGCAATCCGGCGAGAAATAAACAAACATTACCGGCTTGCCCTTTTTAAGATTGGCATTGGTAATATATGTGCTATCCTTACTCAGGATGCGGAAATTGGGGATATTTACAATATTGGGTGATGGATTTTTTACCGCGGCGCTATTTTGTGCCTGGGTGCAGCCCGCAATGATGATCAGGCTTAAAAAAAGAAATATTTTTTTCATTTTATTGATGTTGTTCACGGTTGAAGATGTTATAAAAGCAATTTTACGATATTTTTAAGGCTCAAGCAACTCTAATTGCCATGCAACCTGTTCTTCCGTTACAGGGAATAACGCATTATTGCGGATTGTATGATGCACGGCCTCAAATATATGTTCGTAACAGCCTTTTTCGCTGGCAACAAGCTCCGTAGTTTTAGTATTATCTATCCCGATGGTTACCAATTTACCTTCGTTTCCTGCGGGTTCAATACCATAAGCCGGGTCTGTTGGCAGCATGCCTGCATCCAGCTGTGCTTCCTGCACATCAGTGCGGTTTTTGATAAAGCTGCCTACGGAACCATTCACCACAAAACCAGCCTGCGGCTCTACCGTTAACATGCTCGATGTTAGGTATACGTTTAACTGGTTTGGATAAGTCAACCGGTAACTGAAATAATCCGGCACTTCTGATCCTTCCCGATGGATGGCAGTCACCCTATCGAATGATAATGGCTTGCCAAACAAACTGATGGCATTATCCACCAAATGCGCCCCGAGGTCATATACCAAACCATTGGCAGGCATATCTTTTTTCTCCTTAAAAGCCTTCGGACCAATAGCGGCTTTATATCTATCCAACCTGAAATGTACTTCGATCAAATCGCCCAGCTTGCCGCTTTCAATTACCTCTTTGGTTGATAAAAAACCGCTGTCGTAACGGCGGTTTTGATAAACCATTACGTGTTTGTTTACTTCCCGGCCCAAATCAAAAAGCTCCTGCACTTCGGCAACAGTTGCCGCGCAGGGTTTTTCTATCAGCACGTGCTTGCCTGCCAGCAGTGCTTGTTTAGCATGCTCATAATGCAGATAATTGGGGGTGTTAACAATAATCAATTCGATCTCCGTGTCGTTGATCAGGTCATCAATCGCATCATAGCTAATAATTTCCGGATAGACTTTAGCGGCTTTCTTTTCGTGGCGTTCAACAACGGCCTTTAGTTTAAATGCGGGGTTGGTGGCTATAAATGGCGCATGAAATATCCTGCCGGACATCCCATAGGCCATAATTCCTGTTATAATAGGTTTCGACATGTATATTTTATTGGCTCATACTATCATGTATGGCGTTAATGGCATCCAAATGTTTTTGTATTACGGGCAACGTTTTTTTAGCGTAGCTTTTAATATCCGGATCCTGGGTTTTGGTTGATGCATCGGTAAATACCTTTACATCCTTTTTACCATCATCCAACATCATGGCTACATAAGCATTATTAAAATCTCCGCCTGATTTTTTAGCCAATTGGGTGATCTTGTTTTGTTCGGTACTATCAATTTTGCTTGGCAGCGGCAGTTTTTTTAATTGTGCCATCGCCATTAACTTATTATTAGCCTTGCCATGATCCTTTACCATTAGCCAGCCGAAGTTTTTAAACCGTTTTCCTTTAGCATTTTTGATGGCGAGTTGCCCCAATTCAATTTCAGCCAGGTTTTCGCGGGAGGCAGTAACGGCGAAGATTGAATCTTCCCGGTCGATTATCAAATGAATTTTAGGGCCGGTGGTATCAGGCGGCGCAGTGGCAACGGCAGTTGAAGTATCAGGAGCAGCATTATTGGTATCGCCATCATTATCATCAGTTTTTGCCGAATGATTACAAGCCTGCAGCGTAACTACTGCAATCAAAATAAATAATGCTGCCTTAATGTTTTTCATGGCGATTGGGGTATTCTTCTTTACAATAACATAACTTAACGCTTTCGGTTTTACCCGGTTGAGGGCCTTAATATATGTTAAATTATTGTGTTCGGTTAAAGTTTATTATTTTTGGGCAGATAAACTAAACAATATGAATTTCCCTGCTGAATTAAAGTACACCAAAGACCACGAGTGGATAAAAGTTGAAGGCAACGTTGCCACCATTGGCATAACCGAATTTGCACAGCGCGAACTGGGCGATATTGTTTATGTTGATATCCCATCGGTTGGTAAAACCATTACCCAGGATGATGTTTTTGGCACTGTAGAGGCCGTTAAAACGGTATCAGATTTGTTTATGCCCGTTACCGGCACAGTTACCGAAATTAACCCGGCGTTAGATGGCAAGCCCGAATTAGTTAACAGCGACCCATATGGCGATGGCTGGATGGTTAAAATCACCCTTGATGGTGCTGATACCGAAGGTTTATTATCTGCCGATGATTACAAAGGCATCATAGGCGAATAAGTTTGCATGACTAACTTTATAAAATATTACTGGCCCGCAATTTTGTGGGCCATTTTCATTTTTATTTTATGCACCATACACCTGGGCACCATAACGCAGTCGCCATTGTTTTTCCCTGGGTTTGATAAGCTGGTGCATTGCGGGTTCTTTTTTGTGTTTGTCATTTTTTACAGCAACGGGCTCATCCGGAAACATAAACTAAGCCGTTTTGCGTATAAGTACGCTATACAGGTTGTAGTAATCGCCATTTTATATGGTTACGCCATCGAGCTATTACAAAAGTATGTTTTCACCTGGCGCGACTTTGAGTGGAACGATGTTTTTGCCGATTCGGTTGGGGCTTGTATGGGGATGTTTAGTGTATTAGTTTTAGCAGCAGCGTTTAATCATGAAAAAAAATAGTTTATTCCTTTTTGTGGCTTTGTTGGTGGTGGTGAGCATTTCATCATGCGGTATATTTGGCAAAGGCTGCGGTTGCCCGGAGTTTGGGAAGATAAAGCAGCAAAATTCCTCTCCGCGCGTTATTGCGAACGCAGTGTGGCAATCCCAAACTGCACAGCGTAAATTTTAAATCGCAAACCGAGTAGGGGATTGCCACGTCGTTCCTCCTCGCAATAAGGTTCTTATATAAAATATTCGCGTTAAGGATTGAAATGGATACCGGCCTGTGAGTAAGGCCTGCGGGCGTATGAGTGAAAAGCCAGACCCGCAGGGAACGCCCAATAATGTTACACTTCAACTATAAATTCGCGCTGTTCTTATTTGGATTTAATTTAAATAAGCGTACATTTGCCTAGTTAATAAGCATACAATATGAGGCTCTCACAACTTGAAGTAGGCGAAACCGGGATAGTAAAGGAATTTACCGACTTAGAAATGTCGGTAAAACTGATGGAAATGGGTTGCTTACCGGGTGAAGAGGTGAGGATTGAGCGTATTGCCCCCCTTGGCGATCCGATTGCTATTAATGTTGCCGGTTATCAATTAAGTTTACGCAAGCGCGAAGCATATACCATCGTGCTACAATAGTTTTTTAACAATTGAAAGCCGATATCAGAGTTGCGCTAGTTGGGAATCCCAACACCGGAAAATCGACACTTTTTAATGTTTTAACCGGTCTTAACCAAAAAATAGGAAATTTTCCGGGTGTTACCGTTGATAAAAAGGTGGGTTATACCACTTTGCCAGATGGCCGCACAGCCGAACTCATCGATTTGCCGGGAACTTACAGCATCTATCCAAAAAGTCAGGACGAATCCATCGTTTTTTCTGTTTTAGCCGACAGGCATAATGCCCATACGCCGGATCTGGTGGTTGTTATCCTCGACGCGTCAAACCTAAAAAGAAACTTACTGCTCTACTCGCAGGTTGCCGATCTGAAAATACCTGTTATTGTTGCCCTCAACATGATGGATATGGCTAAGAAAGCCGACATTACGATTGATGTTGACCTCTTCGCCAAAAAACTAGGTGTGCCTGTTGTGCCGATCTCCGCAAGGAAAAATGAAGGCACGGCCGAATTAAAAAGCGCTATATCATTCGCCAATAAATTCGCTTTTCAGGAAGATAGCATCGATGTAAACACCATCGCGCCCGAACTGGTGGAAGCTATTGGTCGCGAGTTGAATATTGATAACCCGTACCTTGCGCTGCAGCTTGCGCACCAGCACGAAACGCTTAAGTTTTTAACGCCGGAACAAAGCGACAGGATCGAAGAATTGGAGAAAGAGCATTCTTTCCATTCGCAAAAAGCACAGGGCCAGGAAACGATTGCCCGCTACGCTTTTATAAACGACCTGTTATACGACACCGTTAAAAAGCCAACTACGGCACAAGGCGAAACGCATAGCAATAGAATAGATAAAATATTAACGCATAAATTTTTCGGGTTCCTGATTTTCTTCGCGATCCTGATGTTTATGTTCCAGGCTATATTTACCTGGTCGGCCTACCCAATGGAGCTGATTGGCGATGCCTTTGTTTGGGTACAGGACACCTTACACCACGTTTTACCTGCCGGCCCGCTCACCAGCTTGCTGGTTGACGGCGTTATTGCCGGGTTAAGCGGTGTAATGGTTTTCATCCCGCAGATTGCGATCCTTTTCGCTTTCATTTCGATATTGGAAGATACCGGCTATATGTCGCGCGTTACGTTTATGATGGATAAGCTGATGCGTAAGGTTGGCTTAAACGGCAAATCAGTAGTACCGCTAATCGGTGGCTTTGCTTGCGCGGTTCCATCCATTATGGGTGCGCGGACTATTGAAAACTGGAAGGACCGCATGATCACAATTATGGTTACGCCATTGGTAACCTGCTCCGCTCGTTTGCCTATTTACACCTTGCTTATTGGTTTAGTTGTGCCCAACCGCAATGTTTGGTGGATATTTAACATGCAAGGCTTGGCGCTTACAGGAATGTATGTTTTCAGCCTGATCTCAGCTATCCTGGTGGCATGGGTATTTAAATTCATCCTGAAAGGTAAGGAACGCGGTTACTTTATTATGGAGTTGCCGGTGTACCGCATGCCGAGATGGAATAATGTGGTTTTCTCGATGTACGATCGTTCAAAAGCATTTGTTCTGCAGGCAGGGAAGGTAATTATCGCCGTATCCATTATTCTTTGGGTGCTGGCATCCTACGGGCCCGGCGATCGTTTTGCAAAGATAGATGCGAAGTTCAGCAAACCGCAATATACCCAACACATGACTCCCGATAGCTTGAGCCGCACGGTTTCATCAGCGAAGCTGGAAAATTCATATGCTGGTGTATTAGGTCATACCATTGAGCCGGTTATCCGTCCGCTTGGGTTTGACTGGAAGATCGGTATCGCGTTAATAACTTCATTTGCCGCCCGCGAAGTTTTTGTGGGGACCATGGCAACTATATACAGCGTAAACGGCAGTGCCGAGAAGATGCAATCCGTTTACGAAAAGATGAAAGAGGCCAAGAACCCCGATACCGGGCAGCCGGTGTTTACGCTGGCGGTCGCATTCTCGCTCATGATGTTTTACGCCTTCGCCATGCAGTGTGCCAGCACGGTGGCTATCGTTTTTCGTGAAACTAAAAACTGGCGCTGGCCTGCTATACAATTTGCCTATATGACGGTGCTGGCTTATGCCGCTGCGTTTATAGCGTATACGGTGCTGAGGTAATTCGATCTTTTAATTTGTTATTCTGAATGCAATGAAGAATCTATCCGGCATACCTATTCGGTAAGCACCAGCGTTTAGATTCTTCGCTCTGCGCAGAATGACAAGGAGATGAGAAACCTTTTATCTTTACCCTTTTACCTTTCACCTTATATCTCCTATCTTTGCACCGAGGTAAAATTGGATAAAGTAAAAGTTTTAGAAAAGTATCTTCCACCCGAAGCGGCACCGTTAGTTGGCCGCTGGATCGACT